>Ga0209062_1000500_pt1 | contig 113747 bp, 101 predicted proteins | sample Coa_R2_2_FD_187158 | JGI IMG/M metagenome (GOLD analysis project Ga0209062, IMG submission 187158) | Surface soil microbial communities from Centralia Pennsylvania, which are recovering from an underground coalmine fire - Coalmine... | ecosystem: Environmental > Terrestrial > Soil >...
CGCGCGTACCTCTACGACTCGGCGGGCGCATGGCCGAGCTCGACCATCCACGCAGCGGGTCGACGGGAGTCGACCAAGTGCAGTACAATGCGCTGGGCCAGATCGTGTGGTCGATGCTGGGTTCCGGGAGCTCGAGCTACAGCTGCCCTGCGAACAAGCCCAACTGTCACCTGGACACGGGTGTGACCGCGTCGGATTCGAGCACGATCGCCTACGATTCGGCGGGCAACCTGCGAACCCTCACCGATCACTCGAATAGCACCGGGTCGCGCTCGGCGACGTATGTGACCGGGAATCGCGATACGACGTGGGTCATCGCGTCAGGCGACACGGTGAAGTACACCTACGACGCCGACGGGAATCGGACGTCCAAGATCACGCCGGGTGGGACCACGACCTACACGTGGAGCGCCGACGGACGGCTCCTCGCGGTCTCCTCCCCGACGCAAGTGGTGAGTTACCAGTATTACCCGAGCGGGCTCCTCATGTCGCGGAGCTTTGGCAGCACGCCGATCGTGGACCGCTACTATCTCTGGGATGGCGGGAGCCTACGAGCGGAGATCGATTCGACCGGGGCAAACCGGATCAACGAGTACGTCGCGACATGGGCGCGACTGACGGGGTCTGGCGGAGGCACGTTGCACTACCTGCGGCAAGATGCGAGAGGCAACGTGATCGGCCAGTTCAGCGGCACGACGACGGAGCAGAAGATCATCTATGCGCCGCTCGGGGAGTTGTACTCGGCATGGAGCACGACCAGCGACACGGTGCGACTCCGCTGGAAGGGCTACTACTGGGAGGACCAGGCAACGCAGATGTACTACGCGCAGGCCCGGTGGTATGATCCGATGAACCACCGCTTCGCGTCGGAAGATCCGGCAGGGGACGGCCTCAACCTGTACACCTTTGCCGGGGGCGATCAGGCGAATGGCCAGGATCCGACGGGGATGGTCTATTGTGATGGGTATGCGGAGGATGATTGTCCCGCTGACGGCGGTGGGGCTGATGATGGCGGCAGCGGTGACTGTCCGATAGGCACGAGCTGCCCAAATCCCATCCCGGGCATGAGCATTATAGCAACGCAGACCCTCGTTCCTCAGGCCGCGTTCATCGCGGCGCAGATCCTCCTGATGCAGCAGCTCGCGGAGATCGATGCCTTTGACAACGCGCTCGCGGAGACGGGTGCGGGTCAAGGCGTATCCGGGGGCGGAGGAGGGCAGCCGCCCAAGAAATACCCCTGCAACTTGGCGGGTCACGCTAACGGTCCCAACTGGTACGCCGCTCAGGGGAAGGCGAACGGCACCAGCTTGTGGAAGATGCTACCATTCCGCCGGGGCGGAGCCTTAGACGCTCAGGCGAAGGGGGGAGCACCGGCATACGCCAACTATGTGTACGGCGTTTACACGAATGCGGCAGGGTTCGGGTTGCCCACGAGTCTCTCGCTCGCAAATACTTATGCGCATTACAGGAGCTCCTACGCAGACACCGTCCACGTTTACTACTCACACGCTGTCCCGCGATGTACACATGATCATCCCGTCGATGATAGCCCCTGCTGCAGCCATCTCTTTGGTGGGGCTGCTCACTACGTGCCGCCACGGGTTGGCTATTCGCCGCGTGGTGATTAGCCGGACGTGGCCATCAACAACAGGCCGCATTATCGCCTCTGGCCTGGACGTGCAAAGCATCGGGCAGGGCAAATTCGGCGGCCAGTATTACGCCTGGATCCCGGAGGTAGAGTACGAGTACACCGTCGCCGGCGTCGAATATCGCGGCCGTACGCTCGCGTTCAACCGACGGTATTCGAAAGCGGATGCTCTCGTCGTACCCCACAGCTTTCCTACAGGCCGGCAGGTCGCCGTCTACTTCGACCCAACTCACCCTGGCCGGTCCGTTCTAGTCCCAGGTGGCCGGTACCGCCCCATCGAGCTGGCGTCTGACATTCTCCTCCTGCTGCTTGGCCTCGGCTTACTCCTTCTCGCCACCAGGGGATCGTGAGGCCACTATCGTCGACTCCGCTGATGGCCGGCCATGGCATCCGCCTGCTGGCGATGGCGAGGAAGGTAAACTAGACGGCCACAGAAGATCCCAAAGATGCCGCAAATAATCGCCAATTCGACCCATGCCGACGGGCTCCAGCGGCTCGGCGGGCCCTCCGCCGCGAATGCGATGCCGACATACGCCGGGGTAGCCGCGATCGTCATCAGAAGCATCGCCCCGATCCGGGCTTGTCGTAGAGGGTACAGCAGGCCCACGAGGGCGCCTCCAGCTGCGCCACCCGCCAAGTACACGCCGATCACCAGCGGCAGCGAAACACCATACCGCGCGATCGTGTCTGGCCCGCCAATTAGGCGCATAGCAACAGCCACCGCGGAGCACCCTGCAGCCAAGGCGGCACCAGCGATTGTTCCTCTCTTCACCCGTGCCTTCACTTCGCGCAGCCTTACTTTCACTTGACACACGCCGCCATCGCCCGCCGGCCGGCGCGCCACGTCCCCAAACTGGGGACGAGATCCTTCCACCAGTCGGACTGTGCAAAATCAATGGTTGATGCTCCTTGCGTACTTAGCATCGCGCTCCCAGCCGCACTGAGCGCCGCGGCCGCGCTGTAGTTGCGCATCGCGCCGGCGGCCTTCGCCCGGGCCGCGAACCTTGCGGACTGGCGGGCGAACGCTCCCGTCCCAGCGATTAGCGGATCCGTTAGAAGCGCCTCAGATCCAAGCCGCCACGCCGCCACACTGAGCTTAGCCGCCTCTCCTAGACCGGTGACTAGCGCGATATCACTGGCCAAACTCAGGGCGAAGCCCGCCGCTTGCTGCGCGCATTCGCCCGTAAGGTTCAGATGCGACATACCTCCGCCGCCCCCTGCTGAACTGGCCGATCACGTTTCCTCGGTGTTCGACGGACCAACTGCACCGTGGGTGCACGCCTGGAGCGAGTTGACCCCCGGGGCAACAGTGTGATTACAATGCGAACCCGGACCATCGTGATGAGGCAACAGCTACGGAGTGGGGAGCATCCGCACGTGAGGCAATACGGCCCCCATCCTGATTGTTGTCGCGCGACAGGCAATCGCCCGCCCTGTGCGATGAGCCCCCTTTACCGCCGGCCAATCCCGCCGGAGCCACGCCCGAATGACCGCCTCGTCGCGTTCGACGGCCGGCGTCGGCGGCCGCTAGGGCGACCAGCCGTGCGCGTGGAGCACGCGGCCCACGGGGCGAAAATGGCCGCGGCTACGCTCATGGGGCTCGATCAACCCAAGGTCTCACATCTCCTGCGTGGTCGCCTGGGCGGCTTCTCCACGCAGCGGCTCTTGGAGTGTCTCACCGCGCTCGGCCGCGACGTCGAGATCGTCGTGCGCCCCGCCCCCAAGTCGCGCAAGCGCGGTCGCATGCACATCGCCGCAGCATGATTCCTTCCTGCTCGCGCCGGTATCGGCCTCGCACATGCACATCATCGGCAAGTCCACTGAATTGCGATCGACACTCTGAAGAGCGGAGCGGCTAGAGAGAAGCCAATCATCGGCTTGCCCGGCTGACGCGTACGACGCGCAGGCCAACCGGGTGATGTCACTCAGGAAGACCCGATCGGGTTGGCCGGCGGCCTGAACGCCTACGGCTTCGCCAGCGGGGACCCGGTCAACTTCGATGATCCTTTTGGGCTCTGCCCGGTTGAGAAGGACGGCATCCCGTGCACTCTGGTCCTTGGCGCAGAGGGAGCCGCCGCGGGTTTGACGGCAGGACTGTTTGCTGGGACCCTTACCACGGCCGGAACCTTAGGCGCGGGCGCCCCCATCGGAGTCGCCGAGGTAGGGGCAGCGACCGCAGCTGGCGCGGTGCTCGGGGCCGGCGCTGGCTTGCTCGTTGATGCGAAGGATGCCGCGGTTCTCGCCGCGCAGACCCTTGGTGACAAGATCAAGCGGGCGACGCGCAAAGTCGCCGTGGCAATTGCGGTCGGAGTCGGCCTCCAGAGCGGCGACCAGCTGCCCCCAAAGCCCGATCCAGATAAGGACCAGCCCCCACCGGCGGCACCGGCTTCGAGGTCTCTTGCGCCCGAACACAGGAAGGACCGGAACGATCCGGCATTGCAGCCATAGATGTACGACCGCGAATTTTTGACGGGGGCAGCCTAACAGATCGCTCGGCCACCCAAGTCCATCCTCGACGGTGTAGGTGCGCTCGTGATTGGTCTCATGCGCGATCTGCTTTGGCGTTTGGTCTTCCGCCTCTCGCAGGGTCGCGAGATCGAGGGAATGGAAGTTCGTGTTTCTGATGATTCTTCCACCGCAGAGAGAGTCTTGGAACGGGCTGCGGAAGCATTGCGGCTGATCGCGGCTGTTGATCAGGTCAGCTATGGCCGTATCCGTGAAGATCTCAAATGGATTCTGTTCACGTCCGCTTCTGGTGGCCGATATCTACCGCGCTTTGCGGGCTGCCTTATCGGGATGGACTACGCACTTCGTCATGGGACCCTTGATCTTGCAATGATGATCGTCCATGAGGCAACGCACGCTCGCCTCTGGCGCATCGGGTGTCGATACGACGAACCGAATCGCGAGCGGGTCGAGCGTATCTGTGTGGATGCGGAAATCGCCTTCGCGGCCAAAGTACCAGGCAGTGAGGAGGCAGTTGCACGGTCACGACAGCTGCTTGAGACTCAATGGTGGACTCACGCAGAACACGTGAATCGGTCCCGGCGGGAGCTGCGAGCGCTTGGCTGCCCGGAGTGGCTCATTCGGCTTCTTAGTCGTGAACCGTAGAGCCCCTCTAAAGGCGAGATCCGTGCAGCGAGTTGAGGAGGGCTAAAGGTCTCGCCTCCGCTGCCAAGGGGTGATGAACCGCCCCGGAACGTGTGCGTGTCCTGCACCAAGGGTCGTCTGCCCTGCTTGGCGGCCGGTCACCTCGACACCTCGCGACGGGCGTCACGGCGCGATGGGTACAGATCGGCCAACGAGACGAGGCGGATGTTGGACGCTGCCGCTGCGCGTTCGCGGAATGCATCGGTGAAGCCCGCGGCCGAAAAGTAGACGTGGCCAGCCGACTTCGTTGGCGAGAGCGCGTCTCTGGCCCACCCTTGCCCCGACGCGCCGAGATCCTCCAAGTCGCGCAGGAGGTTGGTGTGAACGTCGCTGGCGATCGGCTGCGATGACCACTTGGCTTCCCCGGTCAGGACGTGCCCATCGTCGAGGCGTGCGACCAGGTCGAGCTCGATCGATCGCCGATTGCGGTCCTTCCCTTCCCAGCGCGCCCAGCTTGCAGGTCCGGCGAGACCCCACGCCTCGTGGTGGCGAACGAACGCCTCCCGGCAGATCCGCTCGAACACCTTACCCATGTAGTCGTTCAGGAGCGGCTCGACACGCCGGGCCCACACCTGGCGCGCTCCCACCAGGCCCCCTGTTTCGAGGCGGCTCCGATTCGGCTGCACGAAGCGGTACCAGAATCGCACGGTCAGGTCGGCGATCCGATGCTGCCAGGCGGTCTTCTCGTGCGCGCCGAAGTTCCGGTCGCGCTCGATGAGCTCGAGCTGTTCGAGTACCGCGATGCGCCGCACGGCGTTCGCGCGGTCTCCGAGACCGGTCGCCTGGACAATCTCTTCGAGCTCTGTTTTGCCGGCGGCGATCGCGGCCAGTAGTGCCCGGTACTCGGCGGGCTCGCGAATGCCCTTCTCCTGCTCGATGATGCGGTCGAGCTGCAGGTGCACCTCGCCCCGGGGCGAGAGCACCGACTCGATGACGCGCTCCGCAAGCTGCTCGCCGGGTCGGATCGTGGCGAGGAACCGTGGCGTCCCGCCGAAGATGCCATAGACGAGAGCCGCCTCGCGGGGCCCTCGCTCGGGCACCATCGCCGCGGCGTCGAAGTAGTCGAACGGCCGGAGCCGCGCCGCCCAGGTCCATCGCCCGTAGAGTGGGCTGTCGCCGGCCTCGAGGCGCTCCATCGTGGCCACCTCGGAGCCGCAGAGCACGAGCATGAGCGGTCGCCCACTCAGCTCACGGTCCCAGACCGCAACGAGGTGCGACACGATGTCGTCGTCTTTGGCCATCAGATACTGAAACTCGTCGAGAACGACGACGAGCGGCTCGTTCGCGAGATCCGCGAGAAGTCGGAAGACGGTGCGCCAGCTCGGGTAATTGCCCGGGTCGGTGTCGATGGCTTCCCCGACCATCCCCCCCAGCTCCCGCAGTAGCTCCTGCCGATTCAGCTCCGCCGTGGTGTCGGCCGCGAGGAAGTAGAAGTGTCGACGCCCACGCCAGGCATGATCGAGGAGGAAGGTCTTTCCCACCCGCCGGCGCCCACAGAGGAGCGCCAGCACCGGCTCGCGGCGGTCGGCGAGTCGGTGCAGCTCGGCGAGCTCCGCCTCGCGGTCCACGAGTGTCGGCAGGGCGGCGACATCAGCACCAACCGAGCGGGCTTCGCCCCGGGCGACATGTGAGGCGCGTGGCGGAGGGGACACGAAGTCGTAGACCTGGCTGGCAAAAAGGGGAACACACGGCCTCGCGGCCGAGTCGGGTCAGAGGGTGGAAGGCTCCAGGATGCCCCAAGGCAAACTGCACCCCCAGAGACGGGCCGAGCTCGGCAGTACGGCTATGTAATGTATAAACTATATAGCACGTATATTACATAGTCAATAAGCAACATCCGGCCGGCGGGGCGCCGTCGCTTGCTTTGGCTCGCTCCCGACGGATCGCGCGCAGGTGATCGGGGTGCGAGCCATCCGCGATCGCCAGGATGCGTACGGCTGAGCAAGCATCAGCATTTTCATATCGGCCAAGATCGACCGCGCTCCCATTGTGCGCTGTGCGGCGATCGTGGTCGATGGATGCCGGTGAAATAGGGCCGCACCACGCAGCGGGTCGGGCGGCGTGCGTCAGGCGACTTTGAGGGTCCCCACGATCTGCCGCAGCCGCTGGCTCCCGTCCAGCAGATGGGTCGATGCGGCGGTCATCTGCTCGCAGGCGGCGCTCTGCTCCTGGGTCGACGCGCCGACTTCCTCGGCGGTCGCGGCGTAGGTCTCCGCGGTCCGGGCAATCACACCGAGGTTGCCGGCGGCCGCCCGCACGGCGGCGGTCGTCTCCTCGGCGGCCTGGGTGACGGTGCCAGCCACCGACCGGGCCTGCTCGGCGAGCGACCGCACGCCGGTGAGCGCGACCGCTACGTCCCGCGCCACCCGCTCGATCTCCCCCACCCGCGATGCGCCGGCACTCATCGTCTCCGTGGTCGCCACGAGACGCGCCGTGACCACGCCGGTGGTCTTCGTGATCTGGTCGGCCGCCTCGCGAGCCTGGGTCGCGAGGGCACGCACTTCATCGGCGACGACCCGGAACCCACGCCCGGCATCTCCGGCACGCGCCGCCTCGATCGCGGCGTTCAACGCCAGCAAATTGGTCTGGTTGGCGATCCCGCGCACGACCTCGACGAACCGGACGACTTCAGTGGTCGTCTCGGAGAGCGTCGACGCCTCCTTCCCTGCCCGCTCGACCACCGCCGCCACATCGGTGAGGACCGTGGCGGCACGCTCGACCTCCCCGTGCTTGGACTCCGCCGAGCTCTCGATCTCGGCGGCGAGCCGCGCGACTTCGGACACCCCGGTGCGCACACCCTCTGCCCGGTCACCGATCCCACGCAGCGCCACATCGATCTCGTGAAGCGCCGCGACCTGACTCGCCGCGCCGCTGGTCATCTCGTTCATCGAATGCGCCACCTGGCCGGCCGACTCGGCGATCTGTCCAGTCACGCCAGCGAGATCACCGGCCGCCCCCGCAACCTGATCGGCGGTCCCGGCGGCCACCGTCACGACGGCCGCCAACGACTCGCCGGTCTTGTTCAGCGCCTCTCCCAGCGTCGCAAACTCGCCCGGCAGTCCGGTCCCGGTACGCGCGGACAGATCCCCCTGACGGAAGCGGTCCGCATGGTCCACGAGCTGCCGGAGCGGACGCGTGATCGACCCGACCGTGCTATACACGGTCACCCCGGCAAGCACCAGAGCGGCCAGGATGACACCGAGGAATGCCGCCGTCCGCTGCGCAGCCATCGTCCCCAATTGGGTCGACACGCCCGCGACCTGCCCCTCCTCCAGCGCGCCCAGCCGATCGATCGCGTCGAACAGGCTCTGGATCACCGGCTGCGCGTCGCCGTGCGTGCTGTCCGCCGCCGGGAGACGCCGGAGGTCATAGAGGATGTGGCCCAGCGCGTAGCGCACTTCGAGGTCCGAGAGCGTTCCATCGATCTGCGCCAGCAGGCCGATCTCGTCGGCCGTCAGGTCGGGTCGGAGCGCCAGGGCGTGCTGGACAATGTGCGCCCGCTCGCTCAACGTGCTGTACTCATCGGCGATCGACTCGTCGTGCCTCCGAACCAGCCGGTTCCCCAGCTCGACCTCACGCGCCACCGCGCTCGAGAGCCGAGTCGCGAGCTCCGCATTGCGCTGCACCGCAGCCAGGTCACGCTGCACCGATGTCGACAGCGCCCGCATCGTGAGCCACCCGACCGCCCCACCCGCCAGGAGCAGGATCACCAGGATCCCGAAGCCCGTTCGGAGACGTGACGCGATCGTATGGAGTCCCCAGCGCTGCTTCACGTGCGTGCCTGCATGCGTCACTTGCTCCCGTTCAGGAACGTTCGCCAACCATCGCACCCTGGCTTGGAAACACGGGTCCGTCCCACTTCGGACCTTCACTGCCGACGAGATGCTACCGAGTCACGTCACTGATCATCGCGCTCCCGGGTCGCTCCGATCTGCCGGCGGCGACGAAGGGTGCCGACGTTGGCTCGGCTCCGCGATGCTCTGGCAGGTGTCGATATGTCGACGGAGTTCCTTCTCCCTACCAGGGCCCAGGAGCTGCAAGGAGATGGGGAGGGCCAAACCGTTGTCACTAGGTGAGTTGCGGATAATCGGCCGATGGAAACCCGCCCCTGCGGGCGCAGGAGAGCGTACGCCGGCCCTCAGGCTATTCTCTGGCTGACGCTCAGCCACTCTGGATGGTCGTGCCAAGTCGTGGTTGTACGCCAACCGTCAGGCAGGGGTATCGCTGTCGCGCCGCGAGGCGGCCGTGCGCGTCCTCACTCGCCGGGCACGGCGGCGATATCCCCCGAGTAAATACGGGGCAGCCAGGCCGCCGCGCACTGCTATCGCCCCCCATCTACGTGCCCAACTCCTTGCCAGCGTGGCATTTTCGATGGCATATATCGGCTTCCATGGCACCCAGGCACCCACACAGCCCGCTCTCGCGAGGGCAGATATGTATCGCCATGAGGCTTGGCGTACATTGGCGACGCCCACAGGCAGTCTGCGCTCGGGCCCGGCACTGCTCTGAGGGTTGATGAACAGTCGATTGAGGCCCGATCACGGTCCTGAGATCCGCCTCGCGGATGCGGACGCCCTGCCACTCGTCACCTCTGACGAGGCGGTGCTCCAGGCGGTTGCCGCTCGCTTCGCGCGGAGTCGCCTCTCGGCCGAGCAGCTCCGGGACGTCAAGCTGCTCGTGTTCGTGATGGAGATGGAGGGCGGACGCCTCGGGGCTGAGGGTCCGGGGGGGCTGGGCCGGCAGGCGCCGCTGCCCGGCATCGCCGACTGGGGCGAGCAGCTCGCCGCCGCCGCCGGCATCTCCAGAGCACGCATCGAGGCCGCGGCGGCACGGCTCGTCGACGCGGGGGTCCTCCTTCCCGATCCCGCAACACCGGGGCGGCTCGGCTTCGCCGCCGATGTCCTCCGCCCGATCGGGGTCGCGCAGTTTCTCGACTGGCCCTGGGTGACGAGTCGGCTCCGCGGGCACGTGCCCGCCCTCCTCATCTTCCGGGCGTTTCTGGACACGGTGCGGGATCCCGGCGGCTGGACGAGCGCCACGTACGAGTCGCTGGCCCGGCACGCCTGCTATTCGCTCGGGATGGCTCAGCGCGGGGTCGCGCAATTGCTCGCCGCCGGTGTACTCGAGCGCTCGACGCACGTCGGGCGCGGACACGACTACCAGCTCTCGGCGCGCGCACTCGGCCGTCGCCCCCTACCGGGCGAGACACCGGAGCCGGCGCCGAGCGAACGCGGCGAGCTCGGCGCACCCCCATCGCCCCTCGCTGCCCTGCCGACGCCTCCCACACCGGACGCGCGGGCTGTCGCGCCCGCCCTCGCCTCGGCGGGCGCGACGCTGAGCAGCATGGTGGTCGAGATCGGTGGACTCGTCCTCCGCGTCCCGGACGGAACGGAGATCCGCATGGGCGTCCAGCCGGACGGTGTGCCCTTCTACCAGGTCGGGCCCGATCTGAAGATCAGCCGACGACCGTCGTGAACGCCCCGCGCGATGCCGCGCGCTGCTAATCACATTGATGGACGAATGATGCCGCCATCCCCGCGCGATGAGATCCGCCCGCTCACGGCGCAGGAGCGCACGCGGGCCACGATCGCGTACTGGATCTGCGTGGGTGCGTGCGTCGTCTTCGCGGCCGCGGCGGCCTACATCGTCTGGCTGCGAGAGGCTCCGATCCGCGAGGCGCGGCCGGTGGCGGCCAGGATCGAGCACGTGGAGATGATCTCGCGCGACGACGGTCACGGGCACGTCCGCACGCTGCCGCTGGTGATCTACTCGTACACCATCGGCGGCGTCCGCTACACGACCAGTCGCCTCACATCGCTCGCGACGCCGCATGGCGATCGCTGGGCAGCGGATGTGACCCGGCGCTACCACCAGGGTGACAGCGTCACCGCATACTACAATCCCGCCGAGCCGGGGTCGGCGTTTCTCACCCGCGAGCGCAGCTGGGGAGCGTATGCGATGGTCGGCATCCCGTTGCTCCTCGCCCTCGCGCTGGTGCTCTACTGGCCGCGCGCGCTCCCCGGCCCGCGGTCGCCGTGAGAGGGCACCGGGGGAGTTAGCTTCCGCCGATGGTCCAGTCGCTGCCGCAGCTCGTCGCGCACTACGGCTACGCCGTCGTCGCCGTGCTCGTGGGCGCGGAGGGACTCGGACTCCCGCTCCCCGGCGAGACCGCCCTCATCACGGGCGCCATCCTGGCCGCCCAGGGACGGCTCTGGTTGCCGATGGTGATTCTCGCGTCGGCACTCGGCGTCGCCGTCGGCGGGGCCGGGGGGTACTGGATCGGGCGCACGGCCGGACAGGCGGTCGTCACGCGCTATGGCAGGTGGGTGGGCATCACGCCGGCGGCGGTCGAGCACGCGCGACGGTTCTTCGCCCGACGGGGCTCGCTGGCCGTGGTCGTCGGACGTTTCCTCCCGGTCATTCGCATCCTGACAGGAGTCGTCGCCGGGCTGACCGACATGCCGTTCGGCCGATTCACCGTCTTCAACGCCATCGCGGGCGTGCTCTGGTCGGTCGCCTACGGCGTCCTGGGCTACGTCTTCGGCCGCAACCTCTCACGCTTCGAGCACCGCTTCGGGCCCGCGGGAGTCGTGGTGATCGGGGTGCTCGTCGTCGCCGGGATCGCGACACTGAAATGGCACGAGCGCCGCACGCTGCGCGCTCGGCGCGAGACCGGGTCGACGCGGGCTGGCGTGGGCTGACACGGCGCGTGCGAGCGAACGCGAGCGGGCGCGAGCGGTCCCCCGCTGCGAGCAGAGTCGACCGCCGGGAGCCTTGCGCCGCTCGGCGGGGCGATGTTCACTCCACGGGCGGCGCGGGATCGGAACTGGCGGAATTGCGCACGGAGGTGGGCGTATGCGGTATCGGCGGCTGGGCTGGAGCGGCCTCGAGGTGTCGGAGATCTCGCTGGGATCGTGGCTCACCTACGGTGTCGGCGTGGACCGCGATCGCGCAGCCGCGTGTGTGCGGCGGGCGTTCGACGTGGGGATCAATTTCATCGACACGGCGAATGTCTACGGGCGAGGCGCGGCGGAATCGTTGCTGGGTGACGTGCTGCGCGACGTGCCGCGGCAATCATACATCCTGGCGACCAAGGTCTTCTTCCCGATGTCCGACCACGATCGGGGACTGTCGGCGGCCCAGATCCACAAGCAGATCGACGCGTCGCTCGCGCGGCTGCGGACCGACTACGTCGATCTCTATCAGTGCCACCGCTACGACCCGGCGACACCACTGGAGGAGACACTGCGGGCGCTGACCGAGGTGGTCGCCCAGGGAAAGGCGCGGTACGTCGGCTTCAGCGAGTGGCAGCCCGAGCAGATCGAGGCCGCGGCGGCGACTCCCGGCGCCGTGCGCTTCACCTCGAGTCAGCCGCAGTACTCGATCCTCTGGCGCAAGCCGGAGGCGGCGGTCTTCCCGACGTGCACCGCGCACGACATCGCCCAGATCGTCTGGTCGCCGCTCGCGCAGGGCGTGCTCACCGGGAAGTACCAGCCGGGGCACGCGCCACCGCCCGACTCGCGCGCGGCCAGTCCAGAGATGAACACGTTCTTCGGCCGGAGCCTCCGCAGCGATCGCGTGCTCCGAGCCGTGCAGCAGCTGACGCCGATCGCCAAGCGGCTCGGCCTCACGATGCCGCAGCTCGCGCTCGCCTGGGTGCTCCGGCTCCCGGCCGTCAGCTCGGCGATCATCGGGGCGAGTCGCCCCGAGCAGGTCACCGAGAACGCCGCCGCGTCAGGGGTTCAGTTGCCGCCGGACGTCCTCCAGGAGATCGACGCCGTGACGGCCCTGGCGGTGCAGGAAGTGCAGCAGGCGGCGTGACCGACGGCGCGGCCGCCTGCTGCACGACGGCGAGGAGGTCACGCGGCAGGATCGGCTTCACGAGAAAGACGTCGCAACCGGCTGCGGCCGCGCGCGCCCGATCGACGGGGGACACGTAGGCGGTCAGCACCAGGATCCGCGCCGCGGCCGTCGCCGCGTCGGCGCGGAGCGCGGCGGCGACGGTGAGACCATCCATGTCCGGAAGCCCGAGGTCCAGCAGCACGACGTCGGGCCGCGCGGCCCGGGCGATGGCGATCGCTTCGGCGCCCAGCGCCGCCTCGATCACGCGGTAGCCCATGTGCGTGAGGACGCGCCCGAAGATCTGACGCGTGTCCGGATCGTCGTCCACCAGCATGACCGTTGTCGGAGTCGTGGTGGGCATGGGGCCGGGCGGAGGATTGAGGTCGGGGACGGAACGCGGACGGTTACGAGCCGTCGCAGGAACGGGGCGGGGATGAGCCGGGGCCGGCGGCCCCGATCACGCGGATCGTCGGGGCGAGTGCGCGTGTCCGGAGGGGTGGCCGTGGCCGGCGCTGGTGGAATCGACGAGTGTCGCGAGGTCGTTGCGGTGGCGCATGGCTGGCGCCCAGAGGTCACCCAGTCGCTGGACTCGCTCGGGCACGGTCTCGATCGTGAACGCCGCCGGGTCGAGGTCATCGCGCAGCTCCGCCCAATCCAGCGGCGTCGATACGGTCGCGCCGGGGCGGGCGCGGGCGGAGTAGACGCCGGCGACGGTCTTCCCGCGGATGTTCTGGAGGTAGTCGACGTACACGGTCGCCGCTCCGCGCGCCCGCACGCTGCGCGTGACGGTGGCGTCGCGCGGATGTCGCTCGGCCACCGCGGTCGCCACGATCTCGGCGACGAGGCGGGCGGCGTCTTCGGGTGTCCCACTCACGAGCGGGAGCACGACGTGCAACCCGGTCGCCCCCGATGTCTTGAGTGCCGCCACCAGTCCGCGGCTGTCCAGCTCCTCCTTGACCCACCGTGCGACATCGATCACCCGGCGAAAGGTCGCCCGCGGCCCGGGATCGAGATCGATGATCGTGTAGTCGGGCGTATCGAGCGAGCCGACGCGCGCGTGCCAGGGATCGACCGATACCGCGCCAAGCTGGACGATGTAGAGCAGGGTCACGAGGTCGCCGCCGATGAGGCGTGGCTCGGCCGTGCTCTCGGGTCCCTTGCCGGCCGCGACCCGCTCGATGCGCACGCCGCGGGGGGCGGGGCCGGGGACGCGCTGCTGGTAGAATGCGGGCCGCGTGATGCCGTTCGGGAATCGGCGCAGCACGAGCGGCCGGTCGGCGATCGTCGGGAGCAGATACGGGGCGATCGACGCGTAGTAGCGAAACAGGTCGCCCTTGGTGAGTGGCCGTCCCCCGGGGACCGCCGGGAAGAAGACCTTGCCGAGCCGCGAGACCGCCAGGGTACACCCTGCGCCGAGGGCGAGCATGCCCTCGCCCCCGCCCTCGTGCTCGATCCAATCGAGCTGGTCGACGGCACCGCTCACGACCGCGCGCGAGACCCGACCCGGCTTCCCGCACATGAGTCGGGGGCCGTCGCCCCGCGGGGAGATGGGACGTCGGACACCGCGCGGCGTGCGCGCATCGCTCCGGTTCGATGCGCTCCGGTCGGAGGCACCCCGGTCGGAGGCACCCCGGTCGGAGGCACCCCGGTCGGACGGACGCGCGGCCGCGGGACGGGACTCGGTGCGCGGTGCCCGTCGCGTCACGGGCGGCCCGGTGGCACCCGATGGTAGGGATGGCGCCCCGGGCGCGGCCACGGTCGGCTGAATGCTCTCCGTCTCCCGGTGGACCTGTCGCGGGTCGACGTCGTCGCGCAGTCCGAGGTAGATCGGCTGCCGAAGCTTGCCGTCGGCCGTCCACTCGTTGAACCGAACCTGCACGACCAGTTGCGGCGTGACCCAGTGCGCGCGCTCGCGCGTCCTGGGTGGCGCTCCGGCGAAGGGCGCGTGCTGGCGCGGGATCGCGCGGAGACGGTGGAAGACGGCGCGGAGCTCGTCGTCGGTGAACCCGCCGCCGCAGGATCCGGCGTACACCAGATCGGTGCCGACGTAGTGGCCGAGTAGCAGCGCGCCGAAGAATGGACGCCCGCGGCGAGGGTCCGTGTATCCCCCGACGACGAACTCCTGCTCGTGCTCCACTTTGAGCTTGAGCCAGGCGTGCGACCGCTGGCCCATCTCGTATGCCGCGTCGGTCCGCTTCGCGATCACGCCCTCCCACTGCTGCCGGCGCGCCGCCGCGAGCATCGCTGTCCCGTCGGCTGACGTCTCACCCAGCCGGAGGGCCGGCACCTGCTCGTCGGTGCGGATCAGCGCCTCGAGGTGCCGGCGCCGCGTGGTCCAGGGCTCGTGGACGAGCACGACGTCGTCGTCCGTGAGCAGATCGAACGCGACCAGCGTCGCGGGGGTCGTGTCCTCGTCCGGGTGTCCGTCGTGCGTCGTGGCGCGGCGGTGAATGCGCCCCTGGAGATCCTGAAACCGGCCGAGCCGCCCCTGGCGAAGGCCGACGATCTCGCCGTCGATCACGAGCGGCCGCGCCCGCCGGATGGCGAGGGCGCGCACGGCGTCGGCGATTTCGGGGAACTGTGCGCTCTTGTCGTTGCCGTTGCGGGACAGGAGGAGCACGTCGCGACCGCTCGCGACCGCGAGCACTCGGATGCCGTCGTACTTGGGCTCGAACGTCCACCCGCTCCCGCGCGGCATTGCCGGCCCGACGGCGGCGAGCATCGGGCGGGGAGTGGTCGTCGGCGCCCGGCGGGCAGTCGCGGTCCCGTTACGCACTCTTACGGGCGCGGGTACTGCGGGCCGCGCGGGTGGTGCGTGCACCGCCCGAGCCGGTCGAGCCACTCGACGCCCGCACGCGGCCGTCGGCCGCGGGCTTCACCTGCTCGAGGCTCTGCTGGAGACGCGTGATGAGGTCCACCACCTTGGTGCTCTCCGGCTCCGTGGCTTCCTCGGCGACGATCTTCTGGCCCTTGAGCTTCGCCCGGATGATCCGCATCAGGTTCTCGCGGTAATCATCGGTGTACTTCGATGCGTCGAACGGCTCGGCGAGGTTGCCGATGAGCTGCTCGGCCATTGACAGCTCCTGCGGTCGCACGCCCTCGGCGGACGGGAAGCTGTACTCGGCCGGGTCGATCAGCTCGTCGGCGAAGCGCATCACCTCGAGCACGAGCGCCTCGCCGACCGCCTTGATGCTCGCCAGTTGCTGTTTCTGGCGGAGCGTGAATTTCCCGATGCCGACCATCTCGGTCTTGTGCACGGCTTCACGGAGGAGCGCGTACGCCTTCTCGCCACCCCGTTCCGGGACCAGATAGTAGGGCGTCTCGAAGAACCGGGGGTCGATCTCCCGCTCCTTGACGAAGTCGATCAGCTCGATCGACTTGGACGAGTCGAGCGCGGCTGCCTTGATGTCGTCGGCGGTGAGGGCGATGTACTTCCCCTTGGCGTACTCGTAGCCCTTGACGATCTCGTCCCAGGGGACCGGCTCGCCGTCCGCCGAGCAGAGGCGCTCGTACTTGATCGGCGCCATGTCGCTCGCATGGAGCTGGCGGAAATGGATCTGACCGTCGCCCCCCCGGACGGCGGCGTGCAGCCGCACCGGGATGTTGACGAGCCCGAAGGAGAGCGATCCTTTCCAGATCGGAGCCATCCCGCCCCTCGCCGGCGCGCGATTCCGAAGGCCCTGCCGAAGTGGTCCTCACACCTTCCCGGTCCCGATGGCGCGCCTGCGGATCGGCTCCGGGAGGGGCACAGGGAGCAATCCGGGGACCGTTGTGGATATCAACAAGATGTGCACATTAGTGACGTCTGGAGCCGGTGGGCGGCGGGCGCGCGGGGCGCGGGCATGTGGCGGACGCGGCGCTCGTAGGGCGACGATTCTTGCCCCTGTCGTACGTGTCATCGGGCTGGTGTCTCGGGAGGGGGTGTGCCGGGCGCGCTCAATCCGCGGTACACGTTTGCGCACTTCGTGATCGGTCGGTCGAACGATGCGGCGGCCGCAGTGGCGGCGGCCGTGGCGTCCGCTCCTGGCCGCACCTACAACCCGTTCTTCCTGTACGGCGACACGGGGCTGGGCAAGACGCATCTCATGCACGCCGTCGCGCACGCGGCGTTGGAGCAGCGGCCGCAGGCGCGTGTGACCTACGTCGCCGCCCAGCAGTTCACGACCGAGCTGGTGCTGGCGGTGCAGAGCGGGGCGATGGACGCCTTCCGCGACAGCTATCATCGCGCCGATCTCCTGCTCGTCGATGATGTGCATACCCTGGCCGGGCAGCGGGAGGCGCAGGAGGCCTTTGCGGATGCGTTCTCGGTGTTGTACGAAGCCGGGCGTCAGGTGGTGGTGACGAGCGACCGACCGCCGGAGGCGGTGGGTGTCGCCGACAGGTTGGCGGGGCGCTTTCGATTGGGGAAGGTGGTGGACATCTCGCTCCCCGACGCCGAGCATCGGGCGGCGATCCTTCGGGAGAAGGTGTCGGCCGAGGGGTTGACCACATCGGTCGGCCCCGACGTCATCCAGCTGATCGCGGACGCGGTGCGGTCCAACGTGCGGGCGCTGGAGGGCGCGCTCGTGCGAGTGCTCGCCTACTCGCGGCTCCGGGAGCGGCCGGTGACGTTGGCGCTCGCGCGCGAGGCATTGCGGATCGACCCGCGCGGTCCGGCGGCGTCGCGTCGCGGCGCGGCGCGCGTGCAGGACATCGTGGCCGAGGAGTGGCGGGTGACGCCGGAGGCGCTCGTGTCGAAGCGTCGGTCGCGCGACCTCCTCGAGCCCAGGCAAGTCGCGATGTATCTCTGTCGCGAGCTGCTCGACATGACGCTGGACGCCGTCGGCAGCGCCTTTGGCGGCCGCGATCACTCGACGGTCGTGAACGCGCTCGAGCGGCTCGAGGCGGCGATGCGCCGCGATCCCGCCCTCGCCGCCCGAGTCGACGGCGTGCGCCGAGCCGTCCGCCAGCGCGAGACCCCGCCCTCCATGCCCGCCATCGCCACCAACGAGCCGGCAACCGGCTAGCCCAGCGTCGCCGGTCGGCCCACGCAGACCGCGGCGTTTCGCTCCCGGCCCGGACCTGCACACGTGGACCCCTCGTGTGGCCCGGACGCGAGGGTCTTTGGCCGACACGCGTGGCCTTTTTGCGTCCCACCCACCTCAGTGTTCTCCTCCGACTCTCGGGGCGCGAGGGGACTATCAGGGGCCAGAACGTACTCGCGTGGAGCGTCGTGGAACTGTGGCGTCCTGAGTCGCGGTATACTGCAATCGGAAAGTCCAGCTCCGCCGACGCGGCTGCGATGATCGGTGCAACGACAGAACTGTTGGGTGTCCCAAGGCGCTGCCGAAAGCGGCCTGAGGCGGCCGGCGTCGCGCACCGGCGCCCCGAAAACCCGCCGCCAGGGCGCTCCGGGGCGCGGCTGCCATGGTACCGGCCGCGCCACGCAGGCGAGCTCGTGTGTATCAGATGTGCCGATCTCGTTGCGTCGAACGCCGATGGGTCTGGGCCACACCTTTGTGGGGCCGTGTGATGCGCACACGCAGCATCTTTCGCTCGCGCCGTGTGTGCAGAACATTGTGGTGTGGGTCGACGCCATCTCGCTGTCGCCGCTGCCGCGCTGGTGCTCGGCACCGCGGTCGTCTGTCCGCTCTCGGCCCAGGCCGAGCGCCGGGCGCAGCGTGCGCCCGTGTCGACCGAGCGCGCCGTCGTCGCGGGCACCTGTCCGGCGCCGGCCAGCGTCGCGCGCCGCGTGTCGCCGGGGGATGTCGTCCTGATGCCGGCGGACCCCGCGCCTATGGGCTCGCCCTTGGCGACTGCGGGTCACACCGTGTTCTTCGTCGGAGCCCCGAGCGCGACGTTGAGTGCGGCCCCCGACAGCGGCCGGCGCGCTCCCAGGCCGGTGCACACACACTCGGGCGGTGATGTGACGCCTGGCGGCGGTCCGCGCGCCGCCGGCGGGGGCGGCGGCGTCAGGCGCGCGCCCGGTGGCGCCGCCGCGAAGAGCGCCGTGCGTGGCGCACGCCGCGCGCGCGCGTGGACCGTGCAGGTCGCGTCCTATGAGACGTACGACGCCGCGCAGGCGGAGCAGGCGACCCTCTGCGCCCGCGGCTACGACACGCGCATCCTGGGCGTCACCCGCCCCTACGGCGTCCGGGTCGGCCACTTCCGCACCGAAGCCGACGCGATGGCCACTGCCCGGCGGCTCCGCTCGCGCCAGCTCACCGTCTTCGTCACGCCCGCAGAGTAGCTCTCACGGAGGCACCCATGACACACGGACGACCTGCTGCGGCCCTTGTCGCTGTCTTCCTGCTGGTCGGCGCCTCTCCTGTGCGGACGCGTGTGGATGCGCCGACGCTCGACGCGTGCAAGCTCCTATCCGAGGCCGAGGCGTCGACGCTCGCCGGGGTACCGCTGGCGTTCAAGCGGCGGGAAGCGAACGCCACGGCTGCAACGTGCGTGTACGAGAAGCCTGGCTCCGATCCGCTGGAGATTCCAAAGAACCACGTCGAGATCGGGTACTACCTGTCTACGGATGCGGCGGCGGCGCACGCGAACTTCCTGCGGCGCGTGCATCCGGGACCCAAGCCGATGTACAACACGACGATCACGACGGTGTCGGGCATCGGCGATGAAGCCGCGATCAAGCGGACGCCGAGTTTTCACATCAACAGCATGGATCTGCGCCGCGGTACCGCGGTCGTGAGTCTCGGCGTGAGCCCGATCGTGGGTGACGAGGCCTTCAAGGCCGCTGCCAGGAAGGTGCTGGCTCGACTCTGACCGCGTGGGCCGCGCGGCCGGTTGGCGGTGACACTCGGTGGTGCGAGCCGGAGGTCGCCCTCAGGACCTGCACCGGCGGGCGAGCAGGCCGGTCGCGGCGCTGAGGTCGATGTCCCCGGTGAGCACGCCGTCCTCGAGCCAGGCCGCGTCGGGCGGCGGCACGACCCGGCCCCATGGTCCGGCTCAGTTTGGCCGGGCGGGGCACCGGTACGGAGACTATAGAAGAGAGAGCAGTGCAAAGGCTTCCGTGGTCCTCGATACGTCAGCGATCGTCGCCATGCTCCAGGGCGAGCCGGAGAGTCTGCGCCTCGTCGCCGCTCTGGAGGGGAGTGTCGTCCGGCGGGTGTCCGCAGCCACGGTCGTCGAGGCGGGACTCGTCATGTTGGCCCGCTACGGCGAGCACGGCGAGCGGGAGGTCGATTTGCTTCTCCGGGGGTCGGCGATAGACATCGTTCCTGTCACGGCAGAGCACGCCGACCTCCCCCGTGGGGCATTCCGGCGATTCGGTAAGGGCCGTCATCCCGCAGGTCTCAACTTCGGCAACTGCTTCGCCTACGCGCTCGCGGTGGCTCTCGACGACTCACTGCTCTTCGTAGGTAGCGGCTTTTGTAGCGATTTTCCAGGACGGACCTACGCGCTGCCTGACCGCGCGCGCGCCAGGAAGCTGAGTGGCAGGCCGACCGCTACGACGGTGACGGCGCCCACCACGTTGAGCCAGAGGAACGAGATCTCGGGGGCGCCGAAGCTCACGGCACCGACGGCGGTCATCCCGGCCACGAGTCCCACGAAGGCACCCGGGGCCCGCGCGCTCGGCAGCATCGCGAGGATGAAGACGCCCAGGATCGAGCCGTAGAAGAACGACCCGAACCGGTTCACGACCTCGATCAGGGAGCCCAGCGTCGCCGCATAACTCGCGACGAGGCACGCGAACGCCCCCCAGAACAGCGTCGCCACCTTCGACACGCCGAGATAGTGCGCGTCGCTCGCCACCGGCCGCACCCAGCGGCGGTAGAAGTCGATCACCGTCGCGGTCGCGAGCGAGTTGAGCTCGGCGGCGATCGCCGACATGGCAGCTGCCATCACGGCCGCGATGAACAGCCCAGCGAGACCGATCGGCAGCTCGGTGAGGACGAAGTGCGGGATGATGAAGTTGACATCCCGTGCCGGCGCACCCGTCGCCCGCTCCGCGAGCCGCAGCGCCTCGCCGCGCACGGCGAGCACCGCCGAGTCGCTGACCTGGAACGCGTGCGCGGCAGCCGCCGTCGCGGCCGTGCCCCCGCTCGCTCGGCCGCCGGCGGCCGCCAGCGCCGCCGCCGCAGCCCGCCGCTCGGCGAACGCCGCGCCGTAGCGCGCCTCGAGGCGCATGAACGACCCCGCGCCCGCATGCTGTACCTGGCGGGCGTCGGCCGGGTTGAAGAAGAGCGGCGGCGCCCGGAACAGATAGAAGACGAAGATGAGCACACCGACCAGCAGCACCAACGCCTGGAGCGGGATCTTCCAGTACGCGCTCACGAGGAGCGACGTCCGCGCCTCGTCGACCGACCGCGCCGCGAGGTAGCGCTGGACCTGGCTCTGGTCCGTGCCGAAGTACGACAACATGAGGAACGTGCCGCCGATCAGGCCCGACCAGAACGTGTAGGTCTTCGTGGCATCGAGCGAGAAGTCGAAGACCTGAAGCCGTCCGGCCGCCCCGGCGAGCCGCAGCGCGTCGTCGGGCGCGACCGGGATGCGGACGAGCAGGACGACGATCACCGCCAGGAGCGAGAAGGTGACGAGCACCATCTGCTTCACGTCGGCCCACGCCACCGCCTGTACCCCCCCGAACATGGTGTAGAGCACGGTCGGCACCCCCATCACCGCCACCGACCACGAGATCGGCCAGCCGAACATCGATGAGAACACGACCGCCGGGGCGGCGAGGATGGTGCTCACCGACATCCCGCGCGAGAGCAGAAAGAGCAGAGCCGTGAACGAGCGCGTCTTGGCGTCGAACCGGCGCTCGAGATATTCGTACGCGGTGTACACCCGCGCGCCGTGCAGGAACGGCACCAGTGTCACCCCGAGAATGAGCATCGCCAGCGGCAGCCCGAAGTAGAACTGCACGAAGCGCATCCCGTCGACCGCCCCCTGCCCCGTGGTGCCGATCAGCGTCACCGCCGAGAGCTGCGTCGCCATCACGGAGAGGCCGACCGCCCACCAGGGAAGGCTCCGGTTGGCCAGGAGGTAGCCGTCGAGCCCCTTCGCGCGGCGCGCGCGCCGCAGCCCGTCGACCGCGACGTACGTCAGGTAGACGACGAGAATGATCCAGTTGACCGGGTGCACGCGGGCGCGGATCAGCGGCCGTAGTGCGCCTGAAGGAGCCAGAGGAGCAGCAGGGTCACGACCTGCACGCCCAGCACGCGCACGAGGGTGCGGCGAAACCGTGCGCTCCTCGTACGATCAATCATGCCCTGATGGTGAGCTCATCGTCCGGTCACCGTGCGCTCGTCACGCGTTCATCCGAGACTCGGTCATCCCATACAGTCTACTCGCCGGCCATCCGCCGAACGAGAGCGAGCGATGCCGCCGGCAGCACGCGCCGACGACGAGAAACAGGCGTGGGCGCGAGCCGCGCGGGTCCCACCGTTTGAGACTTGACATTCGCTCGTGCGAACCGTATTGCCGTGTCGGAAGGGAGCGGGATACCTCCCTAGGATACCACTCGACCCCATGGTGGAGGGGATCATGCGCGTGAGCAGAGGTCAGAGAGGGAGTAGGTTCCGACCCGGACGCGCTGTCCGACGGTGGCTCGTCGGGGCGACGTCGCTTCTCGCGCTCGGGGCGGCGACCGGAGTACGCGCCCAGCAAGAGGGGGCCCGCATCAGCGGCCGGGTGGTGGACGCCGAGCAACACGAGCCGATCGCCGCCGCGGCGGTGCTCGTGAGCGGCACCACCATCGGACAGAACACCAGCGACAGCGGCACGTTCGCGTTTCACGTCCCGGCCGACGCCAGGACGCTCACCGTGCGCCGCATCGGCTTCCTCGCCCAGAGCGTGCCGATCGTGGCCGGCAAGACCGAGTACACGATCAGCCTCACCAAGGACGTCCTCCGACTCCAGACGCAGGTCGTCACCGGCGTCGCGACCACCGTCTCGTCCCAGAACGCCGCCAACGCGGTCTCGGTGGTGACGACGCAGGACATCAACCAGGTGCCCGCCCCGACGATCGAGAACTCGATCCAGGGGAAGATCCCTGGCGCGGTCATTCAGAGTAACAACGGTGGCGCGCCGGGCGGCGGCCTCCAGATCCAGGTGCGGGGCGTCACCTCGATCAACGGGAACGCGCTGCCGCTGTACGTGGTCGACGGCGTGATCGTGAACAACGAGACCGTGAACGCCGACGAGAACGCGATCAACCAGTCGGGTGGCGGAACGACGTCCACCGGCCAGGCGGCGTCCGGGGCCCCGAGCCAGCAGGACAACGGCATCAACCGCATCGCCGACATCAATCCGGACGACATCGAGTCGCTCGAAGTGCTCAAGGGTGCGTCGGCGTCGGCGATCTACGGCGCCAAGGCGTCGGCCGGTGTCGTCGTCATCACGACCAAGCATGGGACGAGCGGCAAAGCGAAGTGGAGCCTGAGCGGCCAGGTCGGGCACTTCTCGATCGCCAACGAGTACCCGATCCGTACCTTCGGCACCCTGGCGAGCGCGCAAGCGTGGTACGTGAACGACATCACGGGCGATACGGACCCCACGGCCGTCGCCGCCGACAACGCGTTCATCAAGAGCGTCTATGCCGGTCCGCAGAACCTCCAGACGGAGCTGTTCAGCAACCCCCAGGCCTCCTACCAGGCGAATGTCAGCGTCAGCGGGACATCGGGGCTGACGCAGTACTATCTCTCCGGCCTGTCCAAGTACGACAACGGCACGCTGTTCAACACCGGGTACAACAAGCAGTCGATCCGGTCCAACCTCACCCAGCAGTTCGCGTCGGCCCTCTCGGCGTCGGCGAATCTCTACTACGTCCACAGCGTCGCGCGCCGTGGGATCACCGGCAACGACAACATCGGGGTCAGCCCCTACGACGTGTTTTCCTACACGCCGGGGTTCGTCGACCTTCGGACCAGGCGGCCCGATGGCTCGTGGCCGACCAATCCATTCGGGCCCGCCAATCCGTTCGCGGACGCCGCCGAGATCAACACGCCCCAGGAGACCAGTCGCTTCATCGGCGGCGGGAACATCAACTGGACGCCCTGGAAGACCGAGCACCAGACGCTCCAGGTGAATCTCCTCGGCGGCGCCGATCTCACGAGCCTCGCCGACCTGCTGTACGCGCCCCCGGATCTCCAGGTCGAGCAACGCATCCCGTCCGGGCTCCCGGGCACGTCGGTCTCGAATACGGCGAGGATCAACTACTTCAATTACCAGATCAACGTCGTCCACCATTACACGGGGCTCGCCTGGCTCGACGCGACCTCGTCGGTGGGCTTCGAGCGCGACCGGCGCGACCTCACCAACCCGATCACCGTCGGGTTCAACCTGCTGAGCGGCGTGAACGCGCCGACAGTCGGCACGGTGCAGAACAACTTCTTCAACCGCACCGCCCAGCGTGACCAGTCGTTCTACGTCCAGGAGCAGCTCATCACGCTCAACGGTCACCTGACGGTCACCGGAGGCGTCACCGCCGAGCGGTCGACCAACGACGGTGACATCAACAAGTTCTATTACTACCCGCACTACTCCGCGTCCTACCGGCTCCCGCAGTTCGTGAGCTTCATCGACGACGTCAAGCTCCGCGCGGCCTACGGACAGTCCGGCAATCTCGCGCCCTACGGCGCGCGCTGGTCCCCGCAGCCGCCGACGTTCATCGGCGGGCAGGCGGGCATCGGCAGCAACCAGCTGCTCGGCGACCCCCACATCAAGCCGGAGGCGGAACAGGAGGCCGAGCTGGGCTTCGACGTGACGATGCTCAGGTCGCGGGCGCAGTTCACGGCGACGGTCTATCAGAAGCGACTCACGAGTCTCCTGCTCCAGTCGGGCGTGCCGCCGTCGTACGGCTATACGTTCTTCTACGTCAACGGCGGCGAGTTCACGAACCAGGGGATCGAGCTGTCGCTCCAGATGACGCCGGTCCAACTGCGGAACGGCTTCACCTGGGTCAGCACGACGTCCGTCTACCGGAACTACAGCGTCGTGAACGCGCTCCCGACGCCGCCGTTCGGGAACGGCAACGGCGGCTTCTTCGCCGTCGGCCGCTCGGTCTCGGAGCTGGTGAACACGGCGTTCACGGGCCCGAGCGGGCTGCCCGTCCAGAACGGCGATGCCAGCCCCGGCATCGTGACGAGTCTCGGCAACGAGCTCACGTGGAAGGGCTTCCGCCTGTACGGGTTCGTCGACTGGGCCCGGGGCGGCAACACGACGGACTTCACCGATCTGTATTTCGACTTCGGACCGAGTCTGTACGCCGACTCCGCCCTCCGCGCGAAGCGGCTCTCACAGCTGGCCATCGGTCTGAATCCCTGGGTGCAGCCGGCGAGCTACTTCAAGGTGCGCCAGCTCACGTTCAGCTACACGCTTCCCCAGAAGCTGGTCGACCGCGTCGGCTTCGGCCGCCTGACGAGCGCCCGTCTCTCGATCAACGGCTACAACTTGTGGGGGATCTTCCATTACGACGGGCTCGACCCGGAGACGACCACGGTCCAGGGTCAGAATGTTCGAAGCGCCGGGGAGGTCACACCCTATCCGCCGTCGCGTAGCTACTACCTCGGCCTCGACCTGGGATTCTGACCGTGACGCATACACACATCCCCCGTCTCGGCGACCGCGCCCCCCGCCGGCGCCGCCCAGCCCGGTACGCCGCCCTCAGTGTCGCCGGAGCGCTCGTCGCGCTCTCCGCCTGCAAGGACAGTGTGGTCCCCTTCTTCACGGCACCGACATCGATCCCCACCAACCAGTCGGGCCTCAAGCAGGCGATCATGGGCCTCTTCAGCTATACCCGGAACGACCAGTTCCAGGTGGTGCTCGAGCTGTCGTCCTACGCCCGCGAGGACGCGAACTTCACGAACACCGAGCCCCGCTTCATCGAGTACGACCTCGGGATCATCCCGATCCCCGTCGGGGCATGGATCGAGACGTGGGCGAACGAGTACCAGGACATCCGCGAGGCGCAGCAGATCCTCGCCGCTATCCCGAAAGTGACGCCGGCCTATACACCGCAGCAGGCTGCCGGACTGCGAGGTGTGGTCCAGACGATGGAGGCGCTGAACTACCTGATCATCGCCTGGGCGCACGACTCCGAGGGGCTCGCCATCCTGCAATCCCCCACGGCGACGACGACCGCGCCCGCGTACTGCCTCCAGGACGGGCTCAAGTACATCGTCGCCCTGCTCGATACCGCCAACGCGAACCTGGACTCGGCGGGCTCGACCCCCTTCCCGTTCAAGCTGCCACCAGGCTTCGCGGCGGTCGGCGCCTTTGCCGGGCCGAGCACGGCCGCCGGCTCGTTCGCCTCGTTCAACCGCGCGCTCGCGGCAAAGGCGGGGCTCGAGCTGGCCTACGCGATCGCGCACCAGAAGGGCGGGGCGGCAGCACCGACCGTCACCTCGCCCGGCGCGCCCGATGTCGCGGCGCTCACGCGTGCCGACAGCGCGGCCAAGGCCTCGGCGCTGTTTGTGCCGACGTCGCTCCCGACCAACCCCGTGGGACAGTGGTCGTACGACAACTTCAGTGTCCTCTACGACTTCAGCGCCCAATCCGGTGACGTGCCCAATCCGATGAACGGGATCATCGGGACCCAGGCGGTGCTCAACGAGGTGGTGGCCAATCAGGATACGGCGCACGATCTCCGGTGGAAGGCGAAGTTCCTCCCCAATCCGGCGGGTCAGGTGCAGCAGCAGTCGTACAACTTCGTCGCCTCGCTGTTCATCTACGGGATGTACCCCAGCCCGGCGTCGCCCATCCCGATCATCCGGAGCGAGACGCTGACGCTCGTCGAGGCTCAGATCCGCCTCGGGCTCGGCGATCTCGCCGGCGCACTCGGGCTGATCAACGATGTGCGGACGGAGGTCGGCGGCCTCGCGCCCACGAGCGGCGTGACGTACCCGGCGGTCCGGGACGCACTGCTCAAGGAGCAGCAGATCTCCACGATGATGGAGGGCGGCGCCGATCGCGTCATCGCCCTGCGCATGTACTCGCTCGAGGTAGCCGACGACACGACCTGGAACGGCACCAAGTACGGGCCCGATCAGCACACCACGGTGTCCCCGATGTCCTCTGCGGAGCTGACCGGCCGCGGTGGCTCCTTCACCACGACGTGCCCGTGAGGCGGTAACCGCGAGCGCCGCCGGCCGCCGCCGGCCGTCGGCGGCCGCCGGCGCGCGTTCGCGCGCGATCCTTGCAACCCCTCCCGGCACACGGGAGGGAACGTCGTATGGGACACAATGGACTGGCGGCCACGACCGGGACCGCCGCACAGCGGGCCGGCGGCGACGGTGCGGCGCGATCGGCGCCCGAGGTGGTCGTCGTCACCGGCGCATCGGCGGGGCTCGGCCGCGCTATCGCCGAGCGGTTCGCGCGCGAGGGCGCGCGCCTGGCGCTCATCGCCCGGGGCGCCGACCGACTCGATGCCGCCCGGCGGGAAATCGAGTCACTCGGCGGCCAGGCGATCGCGCTCCCGCTGGACGTCGCGGACGCCGACGCGGTCGAGCGGGCCGCCGACGACGCAGAGCGCGCGTTCGGGCCGATCGACATCTGGATCAACAACGCGATGGTCTCGGTCTTCTCCCCGATCAAGGAGATGCGTCCGGAGGAGTACCGCCGCGTCACCGAGGTCACCTACCTCGGCTACGTGTACGGCACGCTCGCGGCACTCCACCGGATGCTGCCCCGCGATCGCGGGGTGATCGTGCAGGTCGGCAGCGCGCTCGCGCACCGCTCGATTCCGCTCCAGTCCGCCTACTGCGCGGCCAAGCACGCGATCCTCGGCTTTCACGCGTCGCTGCGGACCGAGTTACTCCACGATCGGAGCCACGTCCGCACCGTCATGGTGGAGATGCCCGCGATGAACACGCCGCAGTTCGACTGGGTGAAATCCCGGCTCCCGCGGCGGCCGCAGCCGGTGCCGCCGATCTTCCAGCCGGAGGTCGGCGCCGAGGCTGTGTACTATGCCGCGCGCCACGACGTCGGACGTGAGCTGAACGTCGCATGGCCGACGCTCGAGGCCGTCTACGGGAACAAAGTCGTGCCCGGATACGCGGACCGGTACCTGGCGCGGACCGGCTACGACGCCCAGCAGACGGACGAACCCGCCGACCCCACGCGCCCCGACAACCTGTGGGAGCCCGCGCCCGGCGACTGGGGCGCGCACGGCCGGTTCGACGCTCGCGCCCGGGCGGTCAGCGTCGAGCAACTCCTCTATCGGGAGCGTCCCTGGCTCGCGCTCGCCGGCGTCGGACTCGCCGGCATCGCCGGCATCGCCGCCGCGGCTCTGACCCGCAGGCGGTGACGCTCGGCGCGATGCCGGCGACGTCGGGCTGCGGTCAGTAGGTCCACCAGGGCGTGGTGGTCCCTTCGGGCTTGGTGGTGAGGAGGTACTGTGCCATCTCGCGATGCCGCTCGGCCTGCGTCACGGGGCCGATCCAGCAGTGGGGCTTGCGCTCGCCCCACATGAAGAAGCCCTCGTCGTGGGGGTTGCTGGTCGTCTTCATCCACTCCTGGAGCTCGCGCGTGGCGCGGTCCAGGTAGTACGTGTCCCAGTCGCCCACGTAGATGTGGAGCTTCCCGACGAGCTTGGGGCCGACCGTCGTCCAGTTCTCCTGGAGGTAGTGCAGTAAGTCGGAGTGCTCGCGCCAGTACGATGCGACCTCGTGGTGCATCTCACCCGTCCGATGGTCCCACATCGGCTGGAAGAAGCCGTCGGCGCCGAGTGGGCCGAAGACCGCCTCCCAGATGTCGAGCTGGTCGGCCGAGCGGCCGTGCGTTCCCTTGGTCAGCTCGTAGAAGTTGCGCTGCTCCGAGGTGAGGTTCACCTCGTCGGTGAGCGTCCGGGAGTTGATCGTCGGCTCGCGCCGCCACTCGTACTGCTTGTAGAACGCGTTCACGTCCTGATAGACATTCACGCCCTCCACATCGGTGAACGTGACGGGATCGGGGCAATAGCTCCACGTGCCCCCGAAGAAGTCGGGATGGTAGATCTGGAGCGCGAGCGACTCCCAGCCGCCGGTGGACCCGCCCGACAGGATCCGCGCCCACGGCGCGCGGATGACCCGGAAGTGTGTTTCGACGTACGGGATCAGCTCCTGCATGATCGCGTCGCCATAGGGCCCGACGTTCACGGAGTTGACGGCGTACGAGTCGTCGAAGTACGGCGTCGGGTGCTGGAAGGTCACATCGATGAACCGCGGAAAATCGTCGCGCGTCCACTCGCGGTAGAAGTCGTTTCCTTCCTCGAAGCCGTTCGGGGCGTTGAGGCTGAAGTGGCCCTGGATGTAATGGACGGGGTAGCTGATGGTCGCCGTCTCGTAGTCGCGTGGTAACAGGACCGTCGCCCCGAGGTAGATCGGACGTCCCCAGAACCTGGTCAGCATCGGACTCTGGAAGCGGATGTGCTTCACCCACTTCGTGTCCGGCGGCACCTGGATCGGCGGCAGCACGCGCGACGTCGACAGTCGAACCGTGTAGCCGGCCGCCGCATCGAGGTGCACGCGCCGGACCTCACTCACGAGGTTCCCCGGCGAGGTGTTGAATTGCTGCCCCTCCCACTGGTCGTCGTGCATCCAGACGGTGTGTCCGTCGGCGCGGTGGAACTCGGAGTACACACTGATGACCGCCTGCACGAGGTAGTCACCCGCGGGGATTTCGCGGAGACTGGTCACCGGCGAGCCGAGGTCGCTCGCATCGATCGTCGCCACCTGCTGCGACGTGAGCCGTTCGACATCGCGGCCAAAGAAGGGCACCCCCAGTCGGCCGATCTGAAGCCGCGGCTCCGCGGCGATCTTCCTGCCACCGCGCACGATCGAGTCCGTGCGCGTGATCATCACGAACACGCGTCCGGTGATCGGACCCTGGTGCGCCGACGCCGGAAAGGTGATCTCGAAGCGGGTGCGTGACGCGGGCGCCGTCCGGGTCTCCACCTGCGCGGCGAGCGGCCGAAACGAAATCAGCGCCAGTGCGCACCCGATGGCGGTCGTCAGGCCGAGCGCGACGCCAGTGGCGGCGTGAAGGCCGATGCGAGGGCCGATGGCTGTACACGTGGCGCTCCGGGCGCCGCGACCGACGATGTGCAACGGAGCCTCCCCTGGGGCAGGTAGATGGACCGAACGGCGCCGACAATATAGGCGCCCATACCATCGCCCGTTACCCGGCGCGCGCCCTGCGCCGTGGAGTCAGTGGAGTCAGTGGAGTCAGTGGAGTCAGTGGAGTCAGTGGGACGGCGTGGCGGCGCTCTGACTCGTGGGCAGCGAGCTGAAGTCCGGCATGTAGACCACGAGGCCGAGGTTCGCGAGAGTGCGGGAGCGGCCGGCCACCAGCTGGCGGGCGTAGTGTGGAAGGCTCATGTCAAAGGGCGTTCGCGGCTCGGCGTCGATGATCCGGAGGTCGGTGTCCGTCATGAGCAGCTTGCCGAACCGCAGCTCGCCGCCGCGGAAGTAGATGTAGTTCGGGTCGCTCGTGTCGGCCCGGACATACCTGCCGAAGACGGTGTCGTCCGGGTCCCGCGCAAACTGTTGGACGACCGCGTCGCCCTCGATGCCGATCGCCATGAGCCGACCATCGATCGCCGGCGGTGGCAGGATCACGTGTGGATCGAGATAGAGATCGTCGCCCTTGACCGTCGCGCCCCGTGCGCGGGAGAGATCCAGCAGGTCGTCGAGATGGAGGCCGACGAGGTGCAGCACCTTCTCGCCATTCACGCCAAGCGTCTGCACGGCGGTCGGGTGGAGGCGGATCCGTCCGTCCGGCATCACCGTGAGCGTGCCGCGCAGGCGGAAGCGGACGTCCACGCCCTTGTGCATCACTCCCGTCTGGATGATCTGTGCCCCGTCCGTGCGGACGCGGATGTCGCGCAGGGGCGCGCCGGGATAGGCGAAGACGCTGTAGTTGAGAATGGCGCCGAGATCGTCCCCGGTCAGCGCGACCGTGCCTGCCGTGACGCGAATGTGGAAGGACGTCGGGTCGTCGAGCGTCGCGGGCTGCTCGGGGTGCACCCGGAGCACTTCGCCATGGAGGACGCGGACACGGATCGTGATCTGATCGGAAAGCCGGAGGTCGACGTTCCGCATGTCGACCCACTGGCGCGGCCGCGCGGCCGGATGCGCCGCCGCCCGGCTGGCCGGCCCCGCGCGTGCGGACGGGCCCGGATCGGTCGTCGGCCGCCTGGCGTGCGCCCGGCGCGGACTGGGTCCTGGGTCGTCCCGGGGCGCCGCGCGCCCCACCGCGGTGAGCTGCGCCGCGACGAGCACGACGCACACCGCGCCCGCGGCTCGGGTCCCACCGATCCAGCGCCGTACCTCGCGAGCTCTGCGCGCCATCACCTGTAATGTGCGTAGGGGACGGAGAGGACGTAGGAGGCGCAGCGCGCTGCCCCCGCGCGACCGGCCACTTCTGACAGGTTGCGGGCCCGGTGTCGCGAACGGTCGTCGTCGGGCGCGAGCATCCTCGACCGGTGAGCTCGGTCCGCTGTCCCGATCCCGCGGACCCCGCGCCGACCCGGCGCGGCCCCGGCGGCCCCCGGAGAGCCAGCGGTCGCCCCTGCACCATCGTCCGTCATCCCAACGGCGTGGCCGACACCGGGACCGGCCGGGCATCCTCTGCCATGCGCGTGCTCATAGTCGACGACGAGCCGCTGGCGCGGGTGCACATGCGGAGCCTGCTGGCCGGCGACGGCGATGTGTCGGAAGTCGTGGAGTGCGCCAATGGCCTCGACGCCGTCTCGATGATCAGGGCCCATCGGCCGGACCTGGTGCTGCTCGATGTCGAGATGCCCGGGCTCGATGGGTTCGGCGTGGTGCGCGCCGTTGGGGTGGACGCCATGCCCGCGGTCATCTTCGTGACCGCCCACCACCGCTACGCCTCGGCTGCCCTCGCCGTCCGCGCCGTCGATTGTGTGCTCAAGCCGGTCTGGGGGCCGCGGCTGACCGACGCCGTGCGGCGAGCCAAGGCACAGATCGCCAGAGGATGACCGACCGGGCGGCATGAACTGCCGCCCCCGGAGCTCCCCGGGGCTCCTCCGGGCTCAGCGCCGCGCGACGGTACGACCGGCCCGCGCCCATGGCGCCCACCCGGCTGGCAGCACGGCCCAGCCGCGTGGACTGGTACCCGGGCGCGGAAAGGCCGGCGTGCCGTCGGGGGCAGCGGGTCTGCCCGCGGTCCCGAGGAACTCGCGAATCGCCTCGATCCCCGCGACGTGGGCCGCGTGTCCACGACTCGCCGTCGCGCGACCCCAGTATCGGTGCGTGCCATCGCGCATGACGAGCGCGGGGCGGTACCGCTCCACCTGGTCGTCATCGACCTCCAGACGCTCGAGGACCGCGTCCGCGACATCGGTGATGCGGTGGAGCACGATCGTCGCCCCGACCAGATGCCGTCGCGTGAGGTGGACGATGCCGCGCGGGCGATCGAACGTGAGCGTGTGGGAGCCGGTCCCCCGGGCGCTCGCCAGCCCCAACACGACGAGCGTCACGCCGACCGCGGCCACGAGAACGATGACGCCCCAGGAGTGGGCCAGCGCGCCGCGCGCCGCGATGTAGGCGAGCGCGGCACCGGAGAGCGCGACCAGGGCGCCTACCACGCGGGTCGCATGGGCCGAATCGGACGCGATCAGGATGTCGGGTGCGGGACGCCGGATGCGCATGGTGCTCGCAGGAGCTGGCAGGTGCTGGCAGTGCTGGCGGGTGAGGTGTCGGGCGGCCGGCGAGATCCCGCAGGGCCGCCCAGCGCTGGGGGACGATCCGCGTGCAGGACGGCTTGGACCCGGTGGCCGTCACGGGAGCGCGGTGTGCGAGGGTGTGCCCGCGGTGGTGTGCGGCGGCGGTGTGCCGCGGGGCGGTGCGGCGTCCGTCGCGCCCGGCCGGACGGCTACGTTTCGCAGCGTGCGGCTCCTCATCATCACGTGGCGACTGTTCCCGATCGCGATCTCGTTCCGGCGCGATTGGGCCCGGTGGGTCGTCGGCGGTGCGCCGATCGACCGCAGTCCCGAGTTCCACCGGTCCCGGGCACAGCGGATCGCGGCCTCGCTCGCCGCGCTCGGTCCGACGTTCGTCAAGTTCGCGCAACTGATCGGCGCGCGGGCCGACCTCGTGCCCGAGCCGTACCTGGGCGCCCTCGCATCGCTCATGGACCGGGTGCCGCCCGCCCCCTGGCCGCGCATCGCTCGCCAGCTCACCCGGAGCTATGGCCGGCCGATCGACCAGGTGTTCGAGTCCATCGAGCAGACGCCGCTCGCCTCGGCGTCTCTGGGGCAGGTCTACGACGGGCGAGTCGGTGGCCGACGAGTGGCGATCAAGGTCCTGCGTCCCGGGGTCGAGCGACTGGTGGCCGCCGACCTGTCCGCCTCCCGGCGACTCCTCCGCGCACTCACCTGGCTGTTCGGCAACCGTCCCCGCGTGCGCCGGATCCTCGGGCAGCTCGCGACGGTCATCGAGGAGTTCGGATTCCGGATCGATGACGAGCTCGACTACCGGAAGGAGGCCGCGAACGCGATCGAAATTCGGGAGAACTTCGCCGGCAGCGACGGCATCATCGTCCCCGAGGTGCTCGGCGCCCTCGTCCGCCGGCAGGTGCTCGTGCTCGAGTTCGTGGAAGGGACGCCGCTCGATGCGCTCGACGCCCGCGTGGCGGCGCGACAGCTCGACATCGCCGCTCTGGTGAGTCATCTGGTCGAGGCGTACGTCGCGATGATGATGGTCGACGGGCTGTTCCACGCCGACCCGCACCCCCGGAACTTGCTCGTCGCTCCGGACGGGTCACTGGTACTGCTCGACTTCGGGATGGTGGTCCGCGTCTCGCGTGCGATGCGCCGCACGCTCCTGGCGACGATCCTGGCGGCGATCCGGCGCGACGTGGACGGTGTCGTGGCCGGCTTCGACGAGCTGGGACTCATTGCGCCCGGGGCGACCCGTGCCGACGTGCGGCCACTCATCGCGCTCCTGCTGGCGATGGCCTCGGGGTACACGACGGTGGAGGAACGGGTCGAGCTGCTCGCCGACCAGGTGATGGTCAACCTCTACGACTCCCCGCTCACGCTCCCGAGCTCGATGGTGTATTTCGCCCGCACCGCGGCCTTGATCGAAGGCATGGCGCTGCGCTACGATCCGCGGTTCAATCCGCTCGCGGTGGCCACGCCGGTGCTGCTTCGGATGCATCCCACGATCGCGGCGGCGCTCGACCGGACTCACACGCCGAGCCTGGGGGCGCTCGCCGTCGGGCTCACGGGTGTGATCGGTCAGGGGCTCGACACCGTGGCCACCCGTCTCGGCGTGGGGCAGCGCGGCGAGGTCGCCCGCTGGGCCGACCGGCTCGTCTCGCGGGCGAGACGATACCTGGACCATGGCAGTCTGAGCAGCAACGGCAGCGGTGCACGCCCCGGTCGCTGAGCAGCGAAACACACGCCGCCGCCCGCACGTACTTCCGGTACTTCGGTCGGGGACTGGCTTCTGATTCGTTCTCGTATCATCGGCGCACTGGGCGCACTGGCCGTGATCGGTGCCGTGGCGTCCCCGCGCGCCGGTGCGGGATGCCCGCCCACGCCCGCCTCTGTGCGGCAGGGGGGCGTTCCGGCCGTGGACGCTCGGCCATCCCCCGGCGCCGACACGCTCCAGCGGCGAGACTCGACGGCCAGGCGTCCGCCGAGGCGCGGTGAGCGCCGCGGCATGGCGCGCGTCGTCCCGCTGACACCGGCGCTCCTGGCGTCGGCGTACGACGGCGACGACACGCGGGCGCTGGTGGCGCTCGCCCGGGCGGCGCGGGCCAGCGACGACTCGAGCCTCCGTGATTACGATGTCGGCTCGGTCGAGCGGTTCTCCGTGTGGCTGGCGATCGGGTCGATCGGCCGCCCGCGGTTGGTGTTCCGGCGCGAGCGCGCCGAGCACGCGCGGTGGCAGCGCGGCCTGGGCGCGCTCGTCGATGTCACCGGGTCGCGCACGGCGCTGCCGCTCGCGCCGGACGAGCAGGATGTCGAGGACGACGCGATTTCCCTTCCCTACGTCCCTGGTCGGCGGCTACTGGCGCTGGGCGGGCAGCGTGGGGCCGACACGACGCAGTACGCCGAGATCGACGACATCGTCGACCCCGTCGCCGCGGGCGCCGAGGCGTACTATCGATACAGCCGCGGCGACTCGGCGATCCTGCGCATCCCCGTTCGCGGTGGCGGGCAGCGGGTGCTGCACCTGCGCGAGATCCGACTGCACGCGCGCGAGCCCGTGTGGAACCTCGCCGCCGGGTCCCTCTGGTTCGATGGCGAGAGCGGTCACCTCGTCCGGGCCGTGTACCGGTTCGCGGCCCCGATGAACATCGTCGCGGTGGCCAAGGACGCGGACCCGCACGCCTTCGATGACGTACCGGTCTGGGTGCGGCCCCTGATCACGCCCATGACGGCGAGCCTCGACGCGGTGACGATCGAGTACAGCCTGCTCGACGGGCGCTTCTGGCTCCCGGTCGCGCGCTACGCCGACGGCAGCGCGCACGTGAACATGATGCGCGCCCCGGTGCGGTGGGAAGTCCGATACCGGTATCGCAGCGTGAACGGCCCCGACACCCTGCCCCGCCTCCCCGAGTTTGCCCGCGCCGCGGCGTCCCGGGCGTCGGCGGCGACGACCACCCCGCCCGGCAGCTCCCCTGCCCCGAGCGATACTGTCATCCCCGCCCGACCCGTCGACGGCGGTCGCGCACACGACCGGGGCGCCGGGGGCGCAACGCACCTCTCCATGCGCTCGGGCGCCGCGCGCGACGATCATTCGGATTCCGCCGAGCGTGCGATCCGCGCCGCCCAGTGTGCGCGGAGCGGCAGCTGGGAGCACGTCGAGGTGCACGACGGCTCCGTCCCGGTGGTGATTCGCACGCCGTGCGACACGGCGGCGCTCGCCCGGTCTCCGGAGCTGCCCGCGTCGATCTACGATGACGGGACGCCGACCTTCGGGGTGCACGATCTCGACGCGCTGCGCCAGACCCTTGGGCGGGACCCGCCCCCCGACTGGCGTCCGCAGCCTGTCGAGCTTCGCTGGGGCGTGCGGGACGCGCTGGTTCGCTACAACCGGATCGAAGGCCTGTCCGTCGGCGCGGCCGCCGTCGAGGAGCTCGGGCTCGGGTTGTCGGCGCGGGCGGAAGGGCGGCTCGGCACGGCCGACCTCGAGCCGAATGGCGAGCTGCGACTGACGCGCACGACACCCGCCAGCACCGTCGGTCTCGCGCTCTATCGGCGCCTGGACGCCGCGACCGACTGGGGTGACCCGTTCAGCGTCGGCAGCTCGGTCTGGAACCTCCTCTTCGGAGGCGATGAGGGGTTCTACTATCGCGCCTGGGGTGGCGAGCTGGCCGGCGTCGAGCGTGACTCTCCCCTGCCCTTCAGTTGGCGGCTGTTCGTCGAGGACGAGTGGACCGCCAGCGTGAAGACGCGATTCGCGCTCACCCGTCTCGTTGGAGGCGCCCAGCTCCCTCGTGCCAATCTCGCCGCGCGCGCCGGGACCCTGAGCGGACTGGCCTTCCGGCTGCATCCTGCGTGGGGGTCCGACCCGAGCGGGTTCCAGCTGTCGGCCGATATCCGTGGCGAGGGTGCCGGCGGGAGCTACTCGTACATTCGCGGCGCGGCCGATCTCACCGTCGTTCACCCCATCGCGCCGTTCGCCGACGCCGCGGTCACCGTCGGCGGCGGCACCTCGGCCGGCGACCTACCGGCCCAGCGCGCCTGGTATCTGGGTGGTCTCCGCAGCGTGCGTGGGGAGCCGCCGGGGACGCAGGTCGGCGACGCCTACTGGATGACGCACCTCGAGATCGGTGGCCGCAGCCCGCTCGTGCGCCCGATCGCCTTCTACGACGTGGGCTGGGCCGGGAGCCGGTCCCTCTGGGCCCACGAGGGCCGTGCCCTCAGCGGGGCCGGCGTCGGCGTCTCATTGTTCGACGGCCTCGTTCGACTCGACATCGCCCGCGGCGTCTGGCCGTCCCACGGCGTTCGCGTCAACGCCTACTGGCAGGGCACCTTCTGAGCCCCGGCACGAGTCCTGGCGCAGCGCTCCGGCGGGCGCCGCCTCAACTGAACGATTTCCCACGATGCGCGCTTGGGAGCAGCCGGCGCGCCGGCCTGGCGTGCGGTCAGCGCCACGCGACGCACCCGCGCGTGGCTCCGCCTCGCCGCGTTCGATCGCTCCCGCTTCCGTGAGCGCGTCGGCGAGAAGCCGTCCGTACTTCGTCGTTCCCTTCCTCATCGTTCTCCATCCAGTTCTCGGACCAGCCGCTCGGCGTAGTCCGATCCTTCTCGGTCAGCGCCCCCTGCCTGTTCTTCCCGTATGCGAGCAGCAGGTAGATCCGTCCGCGAGGTTCCAGGTACACGTAATCACCCTCGCATCACCTCGTCGTCCGACCCCTCCGGCGACGACCCGGATCTTCCGCACGCCGCGGGTCCCGCGCTCACCTACGCCCAGTCGCGGGTCAACGATCAGCCGTCGTTCGATGTCAGCGAAGTCCTCTCAGGCCTGCCGCAGCGCGGTCTCCCGCGCCCGGACGCGCTGGAGTTGCGTCTCCAGGGCTTCGCGCACCACGGCGACGTCGCCGGCGTCGAGCGACTCCACGCTCCGGTGTACCTCGATGATGAAGCCACCCGTGCGGGTCGGACGGCAGCGATACGCCGGCCGAATCCGGGTCGTGCGCCGGCCGGTCGGGCCGAGGCCGACGAGCTGACGCAGGGCAGCCACGCGCTTGCCGTCATCGGCCTCATTGGCCAGTCGCTCGAGATCGCGGTAGGCCGCGCGCGACAGTCGGTCCTCGATGACCCCGGCGCCCGCTCCCCCTTCCCCCTTCCCCGCCCCGTCCCACTCTCCCTCGGGGCCGGCGGCCCGGGCCAGAAATGCCGGGGAGAGCGCCCGGCGGATTCGCAGCAACATGTTGACCTTGCCGTGGCTCCATCCCATCACCGCGCCCAGCGAGCGGACCGTGTCGTGGTAGCCGTCGGCGCGCCGACGCTCCTGGACCTCGGTGACGAGCACCGCCTCCTGCCAGGTCGTGAAATTCTCCCGGTGCAAGTTCCCGCGGAGCACCGTGGCCGCCGCTGCGGCGCTGGACATCGTCCCGCGATCGAGCGCTGGCACCTGGCGGAAGCCGGCCAGTCGTGCGGCAGCGAGCCGTCGGTGTCCCGCCAGGCACTCGTACCGGCCGTCCTCGGCGACCCGCACCTCGACCGGCGTCCGCACCCCGTGCTCGGCGACGTCGAACGCGAGCTCGGCGAGCCGGGCCGCTTCCGGGTCGAGCCGCGCGAAGAGCGTCATCCCGTCGGGACTGACGAGCGCGTGCAGCGAGCCGGCCGCGGCGATCGCCAGCCCGACACTCTGGACCGCGGCCGTGGACGGCCGGCCCTTGGGCTGGAACGGCGACGCTCGGATCGCCGCGACGTCCATCTCCCGAATGGCGAGGTCCAGCGTGTCGCTCGCCGGGCGATCCACCGCGCCCGCCCCCCGGATGGGCGCTTGTGACGCGCGGCTGACGTCAGACTGGCGCGTGAGCGGCGCCTCGCGCTCCGACGACCGGACCGCGTCCGCGGCCGATGCGCCAGGCGCGGGCTCCGCGGCCGCGCCGGTGGACGGGGGCGTGGACAGGGGCCGACCCGCCCCTTCGATCGCCGTCATGGTGTGCGACTCGGGGACCTGCTCCGACGCGAGTTGCTCGGCCATCGCGAGCAACTGGTCGCGCCGGCCGGTCTTCACCTTCCCGGTCGGCGGCGCCATCCCCTTCTTGGGCTGCGGCAACGGCATCGATCAGCTCTCCGGTGAGGGGACCCTCAGGGTCCTGTCCGACACGCCGCCCGGGCGACCGAGCCCGGCACGCGGTTCCCCCGGCGGTGCCGCCGCTCGCTCGACCGGCGATCCCCCAGCGCCGGCCCGCGTGCCGAAGAGTTCTTCCACGAGTTGGACGATGGCTCTCGCCGCCTTGGAGCGCCTGGCGTACATGGTGACCGGCTGCCCGGCCATCACGCACTCGGCGGCCTTCCCGTCGAGCGGGATGACGACATCGCTGAAGTGCCCTTCGTGCTGCTTCTGCATGGCGAGAAGGGTCGTGTTGTTGAGGAGCACGCTCCGATGGATCGCCGGAACCAGCACGTAGGGGATGTGCCGTCGCGACACATACGCGACCAGCTCGTTCAAGCTCTGGAACGACCCCGGCTCGGTCTTGATGGCGCCGATGAGCATCACGTCGGTCCGCGCGAAGACGACCCGGTGCGCGGCGTCCGTCAGCGCCGGCGCCATGTCGACGACGAGGACGCGCTCCTCACCGCCGGCCAGGGCCCGCTCGAGATGGTCTCCGATCTCACCCTCCGACGCATGGGCGAGCGCTCTGCCTCCGCGGTACAGGGCCAACCCATGGACAGCCACCGGGGGATCGCGCACAGGATCCTCGGTCGGGATCCGCTTGGCGTACCCGGTGAGCCCCGCCTGCGGATCGAGGTCGACGAGCGCGACGTCAGTTGCCGTGCCCGATCGTCGGAGTGCGTCGGCAATTGCGAAGGCGAGCGTTGATTTCCCGGTACCGCCCCGACCCGCGGCGACGGCTAGTACTCTCAGTGGTGTCATGCGGTGTGGGGGGCAGCGGCGACGAGTATGCGACTGAGCGACCGAAGGTACAGGCCACGGTCGTCGATGGCCAGTCACGTCGGCGTACCGGGGCGACGCGCAACGGCGCACCGCTCTGCGGCTGTCCAACGTTGGACAGCGGTCACGCCGGAGCGGTGCTCGGCGCTAACGGCCGGGTGCCGGTCGTAGGCGCGAGCGGATCCACCCCGCGCGCAGGCGGAACGCCGCCAGGGCGATCACCGAGCGCTCGAGAGCTGTCCAACGTTGGACAACCCCCTGGCTTCAGTGCTCGGATCCTGGGGCACCCGCGGGCGCAGCGGGACGCTCCCCGCGCACCGTGCTCAGCGCGCGCGCGATCCCGTGTTGGAGTTCTGCCAACGCGGCGACGGCGCGGCTCTCCGCCGGCGAGAGTCCGGCAGACGCCCTGCCCAGCTCGCCGCCGGCGGGATCGGGTCGCTGGCTTCGGACGGTCGCCACGATCCGACCGAGCGATTGGCTCGCGAGCATCCCGGGGCCGTGGCGGCGCTCGATTGCGATCGCAAGGCTCTGTTGAGCGCCGGCATGCAAGCTGGAAAGTTGGCCGAGAAATTCCTCGACCGCTGCCGCCGGGTTCGCGAGGGCGCGGGGCGTGTCCCACGGGGCGGCTCTCGTGTTCGCGGCGGGCGGCTCGGAGGCCGGTCGCCGGCGGGTGCGTCGTGGCGTGCGGGGAGCCGAAGGTGCCGGGGTGAGGCTCGCCCGCAGGGCCGACCGGATCTCGGCGCTGCTGCGGCTTCGCCGCACCGCTGCCGCGACCATGCGGTACGTGAGGCGCGGGGTCCGGAAGAACGCCAGCTCGGCGGGGGGCAGGCCACGGAGCGCCTCACCGAGTCGGACCACGTGTGAGACATAACAACTGCTTCGGCGTTCGCTGCGGGGCAGAGACCGGCGCAGGTCAGCCTGCGTGAACCCGCCGGGCATGCGGACGCGGTCCGCCCACGCCGTTGCCCGATCGACCAGGAGCCCCGGTCGCATCTGCGCGCGTCGCATTTGTCGCACCCTGTGGTCCGGAGGAAAAGCGCAATCGGCAGTGCAGCTTACGGTGTCGTGCGCCGCTCACGAATACGTTAAGCTGCTTAACCTCGATCTGGAAGTACGGGTCGTTGGACGGGTGGGGGGTAGAGGGGCACCGAAGCCGAGCTGCGATACCGCCTGGCGCTCCTGCCCCCGGCCGGGCGGCAGGAGCGGCTTCTCATGCAGATCGAGGTCATGCTGGCCGAGGATTTTGCCGGCCGCATCGTTCCCTTCGACAGCGCGGCGGCCGTCGAGTTTGCCCGCATCGCGGCCGCGCGCCACCGTGCCGGCCGGCCGATCGGCCAGGGAGACGCACAGATCGCGGCCATTGCCGCCGCCCGCGGCGCATCCCGCGCGACGCGCAACGTTGCCGACTTCGTCGACTGTGGAGTCGGCGTCGTGGATCCATGGCGCGTGCCCGCGTGATGCCACCCTGACCGGGGCGGGTCGTACCCGCGGGCCGGCGCTTGCGACCCTCCGGCACCGCCTCTACATCTCTCGCCCCGAACACCGCCTCCGCGCCCGCGCGAGCGGACGCGATCGAGGCTCGGCGGCGCACGCCTGGTGCGCGCATCCCGAGAGGAGCCTGTCATGTTCGCGAGCTGTCGTCAGGTCGCTCACGTCGTCGCTACCACGCTCGCCGTCGCGGGAGGAGTGACCGCCGGACTCGCCGCCGGAGCCGGTTGGACGCCGCCCCTCGCGGCGCAAGGACTCCAGAGCGGCGACCTGTCGCGCTTCCGGAATGTCGGACAGGTCGCCCTCTCTCCGGATGGTCGAACGGTGGCGTACACCGTCGTGATGCGGGACGAGCCGGGACGACCGTACGCGCAGCTCTGGGTCATGGATCTCGCGACGCAGAAGGCGACGCGGCTCGGCGGCGACAAGTCGCGCGCGTCGCAACTGCACTGGTCGCCCGACGGGAAGTGGATCGCGTACGAGGGCGGCGACGGGAGCCAGTCGGGGCTCTGGGTCGTGCACCCCGACGGGTCGGACGCGACGCACGTGGCCGACGTCTCCGGATCGAACTCACCGCTGCCGGGGCAGGGGCAGTCGGTCACCTGGTCCCCCGATAGCCGGCAGATCGCGTACGTGTCGGCGACCCCCGGCCCGGAGACGGCCGACGCCACCGGCGACCCGATGGTCATCACGCGCTACCTCTACCGGCCCACCGCGGGAGAGGGGTTCACGCACTACAACGACAATCGGCGACTCCACATCTTCGTCGTCGACGTCGCCTCGAAGCAGGTCCGCCAACTGACCAGCGGCGTGCGCGACGACCATTCGATCGACTGGTCGCCGGATGGGAAGGCGATCCTCTTCGTCTCGAACTACGAACCCAACTCGGACGAGTTCTTCAACTACGACGTGTTCACGGTCAGCCCGACGGACGGTCAGATCCGCCGACTGACGGCCACCGAGAACACCGAGTACGCGCCGCTCTGGTCGCCCGACGGCAAGCACATCGTCTACTCGGGAACCAAGCGCGGGCTCACCGACCGCGAGACGACGATGGAGGACACCCACGTCTGGATCATGGATCCGGACGGGAGCCACCGACGCGAGGTCGGAGCCGTGATCGACGGACGGCAGGGGCACCCGGAATGGTCGGCCGATGGCGGCGCCGTGTACTTCACGGTGCAGGAGCGCGGGCAGACGCACCTCGTCCGGCTCCCGGTGGCCCCCACCGGCACGGCCGGACAGCCGCAGACGGTCGTCGCCGACGTGGGCGTGGCCGGCGCGTTCGCGGCAGGGCGGGGTGGGCAGCTCGTGTACAGCCTCTCGACGCCGGGCGACATGGCCGAGCTCTACGTGCGGACCGGGAGCAGCGCGCGCCGGCTGACTGACCTCAACGCCGACGTGTTGACGGGGAAGCCGGTCGCGCCGGTCGACTCCTTCACCTTCATCAGCAATGACAACCGCTGGGAGGTCGAGGCGTTTCTGGTCACGCCGGTCGGGCTGCACGAGAATCCGCAGGACACCTCGCCCGCGCAGAAGTACCCGATGATCGTCGAGCTTCACGGCGGACCGCACGGACAGAACGGACCGGCCTTCAACTTCCAGGATCAGGTCTACGCCGCCCACGGCTGGGCGACCCTGCACGTCAACTACCGTGGCTCGACGGGCTACGGCCAGAAATTCGCCGACGCGGTCTTCCGCGATCAGGATGGGGATGAGGGGCAGGATGTGCTGTACGCCGTGAACGCCGCCGTGCGCCGCAACCCCTGGATCGATCGCGAGCGGATGGGGATCGAGGGCGTGAGCTACGGCGGGCAGCTCAGCGACTGGCTGATCACCCAGACCAACGAGTTCAAGGCGGCCGTCCCGATCGCCGGGATCAGCAACTTGATCAGCTACAACTACATCACGTACTACAACCAGTACGAGGAGATGGAGTTCGGCGAGTTCTTCCACCAGGGCACGACGATGGACGAGGCGTGGAAGCGCTCCGCGATCCGCTACGTCGCCCAGGTTCACACGCCGACAATGCTCGTGCACGGGGACAACGATCCGGACGTGCCGACGGAGGAGGCGGAGCAGTACTACATCGCGCTCAAGGATGTCGGCGTCGAGACGGTGCTGGTGCGCTACCCGCGCGAGGGCCATGGGCTGGCCGAGACGAAGCATGTCATCGACGACATCAACCGGAAGATCGCCTGGTACGAGAAGCACTTCCCACCCACCGGGTCGACGGTCGTCACCAACGTGCAGCCGTAGACGGGCGCCGGCGATGCCGAGGGCGCCGGCCACCCGCGAGGTGTAGCGAGCTGGCAACACATAGTGAGGGCCGGACGCGGCGCATCGCGGACCGGCCCTCGTGCATCACGACCGCGGCCTGTGTCCAACCGATCTCCGGTTAGCGCGTTGTGGCGGTGGATCAGGACCGTACTCGACCGGCGGCGGCGAAGTCGCCGCGGCGCGAGACGCCGCCGGCGACGTCATCCGTTTGGGCGTGAGACCTGCACCCGAGCTCGGCAGGCGCGGGCCAGTCCGGCTCGCACCCCGATCTCCTCTTCTACGCTCATGTATCGCCGCCCATTCATGCCAGCAGGTGCCGCCGCCCTCGTCGCCGCGGGGCTGCTCGCGGCCGGATGTAGTAGCTCACCCCGAAACGCGATCACGGGGCCGGGGTCCGGCACCCCGGGACCGGGACCGGGGAAGCCCGCCGACACCACGGGCTTCCTGAGTGTGACAGTCACACTCGGTCCTCAGGCGTCGGGCAAGGTCACGGTCACCGGACCCGGCAACTTCCAGCAGGTCCTCACCGCGTCGACCGTTCTCACGAAGCTCGCGCCGGGATCGTACACGCTCGCCACCGACTCGGCCACCGTCGCCGATTCGATCGTCGGCTCGATCGTCGTGCGGGGCTCGGTCAGCGCCAGCGCGGTCACGGTAGCCGCCAAGGACACGGCCAAGGTGAGCGCCACGTTCACGAGCCAACGCTTCGGTGGTCTCGTGATCGACGGCTTCGACAGCAGCGAGGTCCTCGAGGTGCTTCCGAGCCAGCTCGGCGCCACCGCCACCGTCACGCCCGGCGCCGACATCGGGGCCACGGTGGGCCAGCCCTCGGCGTCGACGCTCGACGCGAGCGGCAACCTCTGGGTCGCATCGTTCCAGAACAACAGCCTCTCGATGTTCACGCCGGCGCAGCGCGCGGCCGCCAACGGCGCGGTGACGCCGACGGTCGTGATCACCGGCCCGGCGCTCGCGCGGCCGTTCGGGATCGCGGTCGATAGCCACGGCACCGTCTGGGTCACGAACGTGGGCAATAGCACCCTCGTCGGCTACACCGCGGGCCAGGTCGCGGCGAGCGGCAGTCCGACGCCGGCCGTCACGCTGTCCGACACGACGGCCGCGCACAGGGTGTTCAACAGCCCCGCCGGGATCGCCTTCGACCACTCTGGCAACCTCTGGGTGAGCAACAACGGCGGCGTCATCGACGAGTTCACGCCGGCCGAGCTGGCGGCGAGTGGTGTCGCCGCTCCGACGGACACGATCACGAACGGCACCATCGAGCCCGATGCGGTTGCCTTCGACGGGGCCGGGAACCTCTGGGTGAGCGGCTATAATGGCGCGATCGCCGAGTACGCGCCCGGTCAGCTCACGGCGAGCGGATCGCCCACGCCGGCGGTCCTGCTGTCCATGTCGGCGTCGGGCGCGCCGCCGCACCCGTGGGGCGTGGCGTTCGACCGCCGCGGATACCTGTGGACCGTGTCGGCGGACACGGCGGGTGCGACTGCGCCCGCGGCGGCGTACGGCTTCGCGCCGTCCCAGCTCGCGGCGAGTGGCGCGCCGACGCCCACCACCGTGGTCACGATCAACTCGACCCATCACGCCACCGGATCGCTCGGACTGCTGTTCGACCCGTACGTTCTCATGCCGGGCGACAACCCGTCGATGAACCGGGCCGGGCCTCCGTATCACGGCCCCGCCTACGTCCCGCGGAGCGTGACCGCGTCTCGCGGCCCACACCACGGCGCGCGCTGACGGCCGCTGATCGAGCGCGCCACAACCGACGACGGCCCCGGTGGGTACACCCACCGGGGCCGTCGTTCATCTCCCATCGGGGGCGCTCACATCGGTCGCGTCCGACGCCGCTACGGACTACTCGACTTGGACGCCTGCTGAAGCTTCTCGATCTCCGCGCGGTGTGCGGCGTAGAACTGGATGTTGTCGGAATTGGTGGGGAAGCCCGCGGCGATCTGGGCTGCCTGCGCGTTGCCATGCTGCTGGGCCATGTAGCCGACCGCGGCGTACATCGATGAGAGGACCGTGAGCATGTAGTCGCGGGCCGTCAGGTTGTGCTTCGCGAGCACGGCTTGCACGCCCGGGAAGGAGTTCAGCCGGTCGGTCAGCTCACTCAGCGTCTTGACATTGCCGTTGGACTTGGCCGCGGCGGCGAGCTCCGGGTTGCGCTTGCCCAGCTCCTCCAGGTCGCGGGTCGCCGCCGCCGCATCGCTGACCTTCGCCATCGTCAGGTGGTAGTTGCGCAGCGCCGCCTGTTCGGCCGGCGGCAGGTCGGGCCCGAATCGCTGTGCCCGCGCCGAGGGGGCCGCGAGCATCGTCGCGGCGACCAACAGTGACAGTCCACGAGTGGCGTGACGCATGAGAAGGTCCCTCCTGGGCAACGGGGAATGTGGGGCCCCAATCTAGCAGCGTTTTGGTCGGCGCACGCGTAGACCCACGGCCCTCGGGGGGGGGCACAGGTGACGCGACGCACCTGGCACGCTCGGAGCCAGGCGGACTGGACCGGACGCGCGCAGGACCCGCCCGGCATCACGACCCTGCACACTCATGAAGACGGAAACACTCGAATACTCGGACGGGCCGACGATCCTCCGTGGGTTCCTCGCCCTCGACGGGCGCGCCGCGGGCACCCGCCCGGGAATCCTCATCATGCCGCAGGTGTGGGGGCTCACGGACCATGAGCGCGAGCGCGCCCGGCGCCTTGCGACACTCGGCTACGTCGCGCTCGCGGCCGACCCATACGGCAATCGGGAGCCGATCACCAGCTTCGAGGAGGGACGGAAACTCGCGGGCCCGCTGCGGGAGGATCCGTCGGCCCTTCGGCGACGCGCGCGCGTCGGTCTCGATGCGCTCGCCGCCCAGCCGGGGGTCGATCCGGACCGGCTCGCGGCGATCGGCTTCTGCGTGGGCGGGATGTTCGCTCTCGAGCTCGCCCGGAGCGGCGCCCCCGTCCGGGGCGCGGTCTCGTTCCACGGCACGCTCTCGACCAAGCAGCCGGCGGCGCGCGGGACGGTGATGGCCAGCCTGCTCGTCTGCACCGGGGCCGACGACCCGCTCGTCACCTGGGACCAGGTCAAAGGCTTCGCCGACGAGATGCGGAGCGCCGGCGTCGACTACGAGATCGACCTCTATGCCGGGGCGAAGCACGGCTTCACCGACCGGCAGGCCGACCACCGCGGTGTCTCCGGGCTCGCATACAATGCACGGGCCGACGCGCGCTCGTGGACGGCGATGCACGGCTTCTTCGCCGAGGTTCTGGGGCGCTAGGGCAGGGTCCGCGTCCCCTGCGTCTTCGTCGATCAGCTACCTCTTCCGGATGTGGTGGACCCGCCCGGCGCACGTCGTGCAATGCGACGGGTCCTCGATGGCTCACCGCACGCGTGCGACCCAGACCGCACTCACGACGCTCGCCGCCACGACCCTGGCCGCCCTCGCCACGGCCGGGTGCAGTGGGAGTAGCGCCAGCGCGCCGAGCCCGCACACGCAGCTCCGCGTGGTCAACGCCGCGCCAGACGCGCCGCCGCTCGATGTCACGGTTTACGGGTCGCGCATCGTCACCGGGCTCCCGTATGACACGCCCACGTCCTACATCCCGATCGGCTCGGGCGCGGCCACGATCACCGTGAACGTGACCGGCGATTCGAGCGGTGGCTTCACATCCAAGGGGGCGTTCGTGGCCGGACGGTCGTATTCACTGCTGGCGATCGGCCGGCTGGCGTCGCTCACGACGCTCGTCACGGCCGACTCCACCACGCCGGCGCCGACCGACAGCGCGCGGATCCGTGTCATCGATGTCTCGCCAAGTGCCCCGACGCTCGACGTCTATGTCATGCCGGTGGGCGGCATCCGGCCGGCCACTCCGACGTTCACCGGCGTCGGGTTCGGGCAGGTCTCGTCGTACACGGTCGTGGCCGCCGCGCCGGTCGAGGTCGTGATGACGGTGGCAGGGTCGACTACGGTGGCGGCCGACGACACGCTGAGTGCGCTGCCCGGAGGGGCCGTGCGTACGGTGCTCGCGCTCGACCACGCCGGCGGCGGCACCCCGATCCTGACCAAGAACCTGGCGGACCACGGATAGCGGCGCTACTTACGAGGGGTGGCTGCCCGCGACCGCCTCACTCCGTCACCGCAGAAGCGGATGCTCGCCATCGATGGCGGCGGGATCCGCGGGATCATTGCCCTCGAGGTGCTGGCGCGGATCGAGACGTTGCTCGCGGCAGCAACCGGCCGCGGCCCGGACTTCCGGCTGGCCGAGTACTTCGACTTCCTGGCCGGCACGAGCACGGGCGCGATCATCGCCACCTGCCTCTCGCTGGGGATGCCGGTCGCGCTGCTCCAGGAGTTCTACCTGACGAGCGGACCGGCCATGTTTGCACACGCCGGCATCCGGCGGCGCTTCTGGTACAAGTACGACGCGACGCACCTGTCCGAGCGACTCCGCGCGGTCTTCCGCGAGTTCCTGACGCCCGATGATCGCGCAGCCGGCCGATCGGACATCACGCTGGGCTCCGATGCGCTCCGTACGCTGCTGCTCGTCGTCATGCGCAACGCGACGACCGACTCGCCATGGCCCGTGTCGAACAACCCCCGCGCGAAGTTCAACGACCGCGCCCGGGCCGACTGCAATCTCGATGTGCCGCTGTGGCAGCTCGTGCGGGCGAGCACGGCCGCCCCGACCTACTTCGCTCCCGAGGAGGTACAGCTCGGCCCCCACCGATTCCTCTTCGTCGATGGCGGCATCACGCCGTACAACAATCCGGCGTTCCTCCTGTTCCTGAACGCCACCGCGCCGCCGTACGACATCCGGTGGCCGACCGGTCCCGAGCACCTGCTGCTCGTCTCGGTGGGCACCGGCCGCACGCGACAGGTGCGCCGCGATCTTCAGGCCACCGATCTGACCCTGTGGTACAACGCCGGCACCGTCCCGCTGGCGCTCGCGACTGCCGCGGAGCTCCAGCAGGACCTGCTCTGCCGAGTCTTCGGACGGTGCCGCCATGGCGACCCGATCGACCAGGAGGTCGGGACGCTCGTCGATGATGGTGGCGCCCCCGGCGCGACTGGAGCTGCCGCTGAGAGCGCCCCGGGGAGCGTTGCCCAGGACCGCCGGCCGCTACCGGCGCTCTTCACGTACCTGCGCTACAACGCCGACCTCAGCGAGCAGGGCCTGGCGGACCTCGGCGTTCCCTCCATCCGATGGGAGGACCTTCAGCGGCTCGATTCGCTCGCGCATGTCGATGCGCTCCGCGCGGTCGGCGCCGCCGTTGCCCGGACGGTGGAGCTATCGCACTTCGCGGGCTTCACGGATGTCCGTGGCGCCGCGTCCGCGGGCGCCGCAGGACATCCATGAGCGCGCCTCAGTCCTCCTCGCCGCCCAGGGCGCGCGAGAGCAGGATGGTCGTGATGCTGCCGAGGGCAAAGGCGGTCAGCAGGGCAGGCCAGGGCCTCGCGCGCGTCTGGCGTGTGATGAGATCCCCGAGCTCGGTGACGTCGTATCGCCGAAGCCCGTAGGCTGCGGTCTCCATCGTGTCGCCGAGCCTCGATCGGAGCGCGGCCGCCCGGCTGTCGTCGCGCGCTGCTCCGCCTCTCGTCCCGCGCGTCCGCTCCCCGCGCACGGCCTGGGCGCCGGCCTCGAGCTGGTCGGCGACGATCGCCTGCGCATCACCGACCTTGCCCCTGGCCGCTCCGACGGCGTCGGCCACCGCATCGGCTGCACGCGTTCGGGCGGTGGAGACGGCGTCGGCCGCCCGCTCGCGCGCCGCGGCGGCGACCTGCTTGATCCGCTGGGCCGGCCTCGTGCGGGGCTCGCGGGATTCACGGGTCCGCTCGTCGCCCTGGTCGCTCGTCTGGTCGCTCGTCTGGTCGCTCGTCTGGTCGCTCATCCGTGGCCTCCCATGCAGCTGGTGGCGAGTCGCCTTTCGTGGAGCTACCCTGGACCGGCAGGGGTCGTGCCGACCGCGCGGACCCCGCCGTCTCGGCAGCGCTCGAGAGAGGGGTCGCGACCGTCTCGAGTGAGCGGCGCTCGGCGGCGATCCCGAGCCCCAGCTCGACCGCCGCTCCGCCGACCATGAGCGCTGCGCCGACGAGGTATCCCCAGACGACCTCCATCCGCTGTCCGCTGGCGATCAGGCGGCCGAAGAGCCAGGGCGCGGCGACGCCACCGAGCAGCGTGCCGCCGGCGTAGAAGAGCGCGATCGCGAGGGCCCGGATCTCGAGGGGGAAGGATTCGCTGACCGTGAGATATGCCGCGCTGGCCGCGGCCGACGCGAAGAAGAAGATGACCGACCAGGCGACGGTCTGAGACGTGGCGTCGAGGGTCCCGTGCGCGAAGAGGACGGCGGCGACGGCGAGGAGGACCCCCGAGAGCGCGTACGTCGTGGCGATCATCGGACGGCGACCGACGGTGTCGAAGAGGCGACCGAGGAGCAGCGGGCCGGTGAAGTTCCCGAGCGCGAACGGGAGCAGGTACCAGCCGACGCGAGCCGCCGGGATGTCGTAGAACTTCCGTAGCACCAGAGCGTAGGTGAAGAAGATCGCGTTGTAGAAGAACGCCTGGGTCGCGATGAGGGCGATACCGAGGATCGTGCGGCGCGGATAGACACGAATGAGCGTGCGCCCCACCTCGCGGAGCGACACGGGTCCGCGCCGCCGGAGGTGAATGCGGATGGTCGCCGGCGCGAGCGGCGCGCGCGTATGGTGCTCGACCCGTCGCTCGATCTCGGCGACGACCTGCTCGGCGTCATCGACGCGGCCGTGCACCATGAGCCATCGCGGGCTCTCGGGGATGAAGCGGCGGAGGATGAGCACGCCGAGTCCGAGCACCGCACCGATCGCGAAGGCGGCGCGCCAGCCGACGTCCGGCGGCAGGCGTCCCGGGACGAGCAGGACCAGCGTGCCGGCGGCGCCGAGCGCGGCCCCGACCCAGAAGCTCCCATTGATGGTGAGGTCGGTCCAGCCGCGGAACCTGGCCGGGATCAGCTCCTGGATCGCCGAATTGATTGCGGTTCCCTCACCCCCGATGCCCGCCCCGGTGAGCCCGCGGAAGACCGCATAACTCCAGAAGCTCCAGGAGAACGCGGTCGCGGCCGTGGCGATCAGGTACAGCCCGAGCGTGATCGTGAAGAGCCGCTTCCGTCCCCAGCGGTCGGTGAGCCAGCCGAACCCGAGGGCACCGGCGACGTTGCCGATGAGATAGGCGCTGGCCGCACCACCCACCTCCGGCGCGGTGAGGTGGAGGCGCGGGCTCTCCTGGAGCGCGGCGGCGACCGATCCCGCCAGTGTGACCTCGAGGCCGTCGAGGATCCAGGTGATCCCGAGCGCGACTACGACCAGCGTGTGGAACGCGCTCCACGGCAGCCGGTCGAGCCGAGCCGGGATGTCCGTCGAGAACCGGGCGCTCCGGTCCTCGCCCATGCGTGGGCCGGCGAGCGGAGTCGAGGCCACGCGAGTCAGTGGGCAAGATCGGCACCGGCGCCGCGCCGATCCCCCCCGCGGCGGACCATGCTCGGCGCGCCACCGGTCTGCTCAGCGCGGCCGTCGCTTCCATGGACGGAGGGGCTCGTAGCGAGGCACCGCGGTGGGCCGCTCGCGGTGGACGCCGAGGAGGCGGCGACGCATCAGATGGCGCACGGCCGCCTGGACGGTGCGCTTCGAGAGCCCAGTTCCCTCGGCGATCTGCCGCAGGCTCGCCACCGTCGTCGGCGCGCGTCGGACGGCCGCCTGATGCCAGAGATAGACGTAGACCAGCAGCGCCGACGGTCGGCCATCGTGGCCGACCAGATCGGGCATGAGCGTGTCCAGGACGTACGCGTCGAGCACGACGTTGGTCGGGCGGCGTTCTGCGGTCATGAGTGCGAGGGTGGCACGGTGCCCGGGGGTGGCGGGGGCCAGGGGCAGGCTAGGGGCAGTGGTTGCTATAGCATGGGCCGCGCGACTGGCGTGCGCAACCGAACGCGTCGACATTGCCGCCTTCGACCTCCCCGGAGCGACCATGATCAAAGGCATCAAGTTCATCAGCGTGCCGGTCCGCGATCAGGACCGCGCACTCGAGTTCTACACCACGCGCCTGGGCTTCGCGGTCGCGACCGACCAGCCGTTCGACGACAAGCAGCGATGGATCGAGCTGCGTATCCCCGGTGCGAACACGGGCCTGGTGCTCTTCACTCCCGACGGCCACGAGGACCGGATCGGGAGCTTCCAGGGGATCTCCTTCTACGCCGACGACGTCGACGCGACGTACCACGCGCTCGCCGCCACCGGCGTCGAGTTCACCGGTCCCCCGCAGCGGGCCGACTGGGGCACGGCCGCGATCTTCAAGGATCCCGACGGGAACACCTTCGTGATCTCCTCGCGCTCGTAGCCCCGGACCCCGCGCAACGCGGGCAGCGGAGCGCCGCTGGACACCGAGCCCCCTCCTGGCCGTATTGATATGGCCATAGCCGCACCAACTTGGCCATAACGGTCGAGGGCGACGATGAAGAAGGCTGTACGCGCGGGTGGCCCGACTCCGTCGACCACCCTGGACGCTCCGGAGATCGTGGAGATCAAGGCCAGTGTGTTCAAGGACACGTGCCTCGAGCTGATGGACGACGTCCGCGATCACAACAAGCAGATCGTCATCACGAAGTACCGTCGGGTCGTAGCGAAGCTCGTCCCGCCTGACGTGGAGGAGGGGCCAAGTGCCTTTTCTCCTGCTGAGCACCCGGTTGCCGGGGGCAGTCCACAACGATCTGGCCGACCGGATGCTGATCACGACGGCCCAGCTCAACAACCTGCCGCTGGCCACCGCCGACCGCGCGACCGTCGACTATGCGCGGTCGCACCCGGGGACGCCCGTGATCGACGCGCGGCCCCGATCCTGGCCGCGCGCTGGTGCGACTTGCCTAGCGGCCGGCGGTCGCCGATGGCGGGGCGAGAAAGGCGCGCATCGCGTGTGCGACCGTGTCGGGGCGGACCAGGAAGATGTAATGGGTCGCGCCGCGCAGCTCGATGATGCGCGCCCTCGGCACCTTGGCCTTGAACTCGTCGCGCTGTGCGGCGTGCCACTTCTGGGCGACCGCGAGCCAATGCGGCGCGCTGGTATCGGTCGCGGCGATCCAGGGGAGGAACTCGGCGGCCGAGATCGGCCAGTCGTAGATCGCGAGCACCGGGACGTGGACCTTGCCGAACGGCGGCGCGAGCGCTTCGGCCGACCGGACGACGGCCTCCGTGAACGCCGGGGGGGATGCGGGGCCGAGGTCGCGCCCGCTCGGGCTCAACTTCTCCGTCGCGCGGTACGTCGCCTCGGGAATCGGCGCATCGCTCAGCCGCCGGGCATAGGCGAGCCCCGCGGCCGGTGACGCCGAGTCGGCGGCGGTCATCGCCGGCGGCTCGGGGTAGGGGCGCGGCACCGGATGCGCATGATAGTCGAAGCCCGCGTCGAGGTACACGAGCCGGTCCACCTGGCCGGGGTACGTCGCAGCCACCCACGTCAGCTCCTGCCCGGCGATCGAGTGGCCGACGAGATCGACGTGAGAGAGATGCAGGCTGTCCAGCACCGCGTGCACATCGCTCGCCAGCGCCGGGATCGTGTACCCGCTGTCCGGGTGGTCGGACGCTCCCCAGCCGCGCCGGCTGACCGCGAGCACGTGAAAGTGATCGGTGAACTGCGGCGCGAAATCGTCGAAGATGTGGCCCGTATCCTCGAGCCCCGGAACGAACACCAGCGGCTGCCCCGTGCCGCCCCAGTCCAGGACCTCGATCCGCACCGGTCCCGGCACGGTCACGCCCGGCACGGAAACGAATCGCACCGTGTGGGGCGACGGGTCGTGCCAGGCGGTCGCGTCGGGTGCGGCCGCGCTGTCGCCGTGGCCCGCCGACTGCGCCGGCTTGCCGCCGCTGCACGCGCTGAGCGTCGCGGCCGCCGCGAGGGCACCGAGCATGGCCAGGAGCAGAGGCGCGGGCGTCACGCGGGCGAAGCGCTGAGACACGGACTCTCCCTTGGTGGTGGGTCGGGACGAAGTTGGCAACCCGGGCGCGCGATAGCAACCGCCGGCGCGAGGAGTGCGCCGGTCGTGCGGTCGCACCAACCCATTGCGCGGCCGTGGCTTGCCGCCGGCGCCGAACGCTCAAGCCCGCTGTCCCAGGGATTGGGAAGCCACTCTGGTATCCCAGAGTGGCGCCCCGGATCCCGCGTCCCCCGCCGCCGCCCGGGCCGACGGCCTCGCCGCGGCGCGCGAAAGTGGGTTTATTTCAGGCCATGTCCGACACGCAGACCCTGGCGCAGGCCGGCGCGCCGCCATCGTCCGCACCGCTCGAGATCCGGCATCTGCGGAGCTGGACCGAGTTTCAGGCCTGTGTCGCGCTCCAACAAGAGGTCTGGGGGGTCAGCTTCGCGGATCTCGTGCCCGCGTCGATCCTCAAGGTGACGCAGCGTGTCGGCGGAGTGACCGCCGGCGCGTTCGAGCCGGACGGGCGACTCGTCGGGTTCGTGTACGGGCTCACCGGCGTCGAGGACGGTCGACTCGTCCACTGGTCCGACATGCTGGGCGTCACCGCCAGGTACCGCGACCACGGTGTCGGGCGCGCGCTCAAGGAGTTCCAGCGCGATACGCTCCGGGGGCTCGGCGTGTCGGTCATCTACTGGACATACGATCCGCTCGTGGCGCGCAACGCCCACCTCAACCTCAATCAGCTCGGGACCGAGGTGGTGGAGTACGTCGTCGACATGTACGGTCCCAGCACGTCGAGTGTGCTCCACGAGGGCATCGGTACCGACCGCTTCGTGGTCGCCTGGCACATCGATGACCGGACCCCCCGGCGGCCCGTGCCGCCGGTCCCGGCGCTCGACGCACCGGACATCCCGACCCTCAATGGCGCGCCCCACATTCCCGACGGCGCCCGCTGGGTGCGGGTCCGCGTGCCGCTCCACATCGATCGCGTGCAGCAGGCGTCGTTGAGCGAGGCCGCCCGGTGGCGCGCCGAGACGCGCCCGGCGTTCCAGAACGCGTTCGCCAGGGGCTACCGCGTCGCGGCCTTCCAACGCGACGATACGACCGAGACCGGGGTCTACACCCTCGTGCCCGACCCGCCGCCGCGGTCGGCCGGCCGGTAGCCGACCGGTCGCCGACCCGCAGCCGACCCGTCCACCCGCACCCGCCACCTCGAACCTCTGCCGAGTCGATTCCCATGCTCGTCGTCGATCGTATCGTCCTGCGCGAGATCCGGCTCGCGCTCAAGGAACCGTTCCGCATCTCGTCCGGCGTGGTCACGGAGCGCCGTATCTTCCTGCTCGAGCTCCACGACGCCTCCGGCGCCACGACGTGGGCGGAGTGTGTCGCCGGTGAGCACCCCAACTACAGCGCCGAGACGATCGACACGGCCTGGGATGCGATCGCTCGGTGGGTCGCGCCCCGGGTGCTCGGCGCCCGACTGGACGGGCCCGAGAGTGTCCACTCGCTCCTCGAGCGCGATTTCCGCGGGCATCCGATGGCCAAGGCGGCGGTCGAGATGGGATGCTGGGGTCTGGCAGCGACGATCGAGGGTGTGCCCCTCGCCCAGCGCATCGGCGGCACGAGGACCCGCATCCCAACGGGCATCTCGCTCGGGATCCAGAAGACGCCCGACGCGCTCGTCGAGCGTGCCCGGGCCGCGTACGCGCAGGGCTACCGCAAGATCAAGCTCAAGATCGCGCCGGGCTCGGACGTCGCCTTTGTGCGCGCCGTTCGCGAGGCGCTCGGCGCCGAGGTCCACCTCATGGCGGACGCGAACTCGGCCTACCGGCTCGCCGACGCGGACCATCTCGCACAGCTCGACGCGTTCGACCTCATCATGATCGAGCAGCCGCTCGGCCAGGACGACCTGGTGCGGCACGCGCAGCTCCAGCGCCGGCTTCGCACGCCGATCTGTCTCGACGAATCGATCACGAGCGTCGATCGGGCCGAGGACATGATCGCCCTGGGCAGCGGCAAGATCGTGAACATCAAGCCGGGACGCGTCGGCGGGTTCACGGTCTCGCGGGCCATCCACGACCTCTGTGAGCGGTCCGGGATCCCGGTGTGGTGCGGCGGGATGCTCGAGAGCGGCGTCGGCCGCGCGTACAACGTCGCGCTCGCGTCCCTCGCCAACTTCAAACTGCCCGGCGATCTCTCGCCGAGCGCGCGCTACTGGGAGCGGGACGTGGTGATCCCGGAGTGGACGATGGACGCCGAGGGGATGGTGACCGTGCCGCGCTCGCAGCCGGGGATCGGCGTCGCCGTCGATGTCGACCGCGTCGATGCCCTCACGGTCCGGACGCAGACACTCGCACGCACGGCCGCCCGCCCGGCCGGAGCCGCCGCGTGAGCGACGCGCCGGCCGGCGCGGTGACCGCGAGCGCCGTGCCCGTGCCGAGCCGGCTCCAGGTCAAGTTTCCGCCCGAGCTGCACGACCAGCTCATCGCACTCCGGCGGGCGCTGCATCAGCACCCGGAGCTCTCCGGGCACGAGACCGAGACGGCGACCCGCCTGGCCGGCGCGGTCGCCGCGGTGACCGCCCGCCGCCCGGCCGCCATTCAGCGGCCGGGGAAGGGGAATATGGTCGTGGCCCGCGTCCCCGGACGGCGGCCCGGCGCCCCGCTCGTCGCGATCCGCGGCGACATCGACGCGCTCCCGATTCAGGAGGAGACCGGGCTGCCGTACGCGTCGCAGGTGCCGGGAGTGATGCACGCCTGTGGGCACGACGTGCACGCGACCTGGGCGGTCGGCGCGGCGGGCCTGCTGTCGGCGGCTCCCGCGGCCGGCGATGTCCTCATCGTTCTCCAGCCGGCCGAGGAGACGGGGCGGGGTGCGCTCGACGTCCTCGAGACCGGCGCGCTCGATGACGTCCGGGCGATCTTCGGCGGGCATGTGGATCGGCGGTTCACGGTCGGGCAGGTCGTGGCGGACGAGGGATCGCTGGCCGCGTCCGCCGACACGTTCACGATCGAGCTGATCGGTCGCGGCGCGCACGCCGCTCGCCCGCACGAGTCGGCCGATCCGATCGTCGGGCTCGGCGCAGTCATCAGCGCGTTCCAGACGATCGTCGCCCGGCGCCTGAACCCCGCGACCCCCGGAGTCGTCACGGTCGGCCGCGTCCGCGCGGGCACCGCGAGCAATGTCATCCCCGAGCGGGCGACGCTCGAGGGCACGTTGCGGGCGATCGACCCCGCCACTCGACAGCTGCTGCGGGACGAAATCGAGCGCATCGCATCGGCGATCGCGGCCGCGCACCGGCTGGAGGCGCGTGTCACGGTCGACCTCGGCACGCCGCCGGTCGTCAATCCGCCGGGCGCGACGGCGTGGGCGCGCACCGCCGTCACCAACACGCTCGGCGCGGACGCCCTCACGCCCCTCGGCTTCGTCAACCTCGCGGGTGAGGACTTCGCCCACTATCAGGAACGCATCCCGGGATGCTTCGTGCGCATCGGCGCCCGCGAGCCGGGCGGCGAGGCCATCCCCGCCCATTCCCCGCGCTTCACGGCCTCGGAGAGCAGCATCTTCGTCGGCGCCGCAGTGCTGGCCGAGGCCGCTCGCGTCGCGTCGGAGGCCCTGGCGAAGGGATAGCGGCGCCCCGACCGGAACCTCCTCGGCGCCTCGCGGATTGAGAGGCGATGCAGCGCACGGATCAGCGATTCGCCGTCCTCCGGCCCGCGGTCAGCGGCCATGGCGACTGACGCGGCCCGACTGCCGGCCCCGCCGGGCGCCGGGGTGGCGCGGCCAGCGCCCGCCGCGCCGGCCCTGGCTCCGGCGGACGACGCCGACGTCCACGAGTACCGCTGGCTCATCCTCCTCGGCCTCATCACGGCCGCCATCATGGAGGTGCTCGACACCACGATCGTGAACGTCGCGCTCCCGCAGATGGCCGGGAACCTCGGTGCGACCTACGACGAGATCGCGTGGGTGGCGACCGGCTACATCCTGTCGAACGTCGTCGTGCTCCCGATGACGGCCTTCTTCACGGCCACCTTCGGCCGGAAGAACTATCTCACCTTCTCGATCGGGCTGTTCGCGTTCGCCTCGTTCATGTGCGGGACCTCGCACACCCTGATCGAGCTCGTCATGTGGCGCGTCGTCCAGGGCGCCGGCGGCGCGGCACTCCTCTCGACGGCGCAGGCGACGCTCCGTCAGGTCTTCCCCCGGGAGCAGCAGGGGCTCGTCCAGGCCCTCTTCATCCTCGGGATCATCGTCGCGCCGACGATCGGCCCGACCCTCGGCGGCTGGATCACCGACAACTACAACTGGAACTGGATCTTTTTCATCAACATCCCGATCGCCGCGGTCTCGATCTTCCTGGTGACGGGCTTCCTGCACGATCCCCCGTGGATGCGGCGGAAGCCGGAAGGGGTCGATCTCCCCGGCATCATGCTGCTCATCGTGGGGTTGGCGTCGTTGCAGTACGTGCTCGAGGAGGGGAAGCGCTTCGACTGGTTCGAGAACAGGACGATCGTGCGGCTGGCGATCCTGTCGAGCATCTGCCTGCTATCCATGCTCTGGTGGGAGCTATCGCGCCGCAATCCGCACCCGGTCGTGAACTTCCGGGTCCTCCGGAACAAGCAGCTGTCGGCGTCGATCTTCCTGTTCATCGCGCTCGGCTTCGGTCTCTACGGCGGGGTCTTCATCTTCCCCCTCTTCACGCAGAACCTGCTGGGGTTCACGGCAACCGAGACGGGACTCGCGCTTCTGCCCGGTGGGCTCGCGACCGCGCTGGCCGCGATCATCTCCGGACGTCTTCTGAACGGTGCCAAGCCGCTCGTCGACGGCCGAGTGCTGATCGCCGTCGGCGTCGGCATCTTCCTCGTGTCCATGTGGATGCTGGGGCACCTCACGACCCAGGCGGGCGAGCCGGACGCCCGATTCGCGCTCTTCATCCGTGGCCTGGGACTCGGCTTCCTCTTCACCCCGATCAACAACGTGGCGTACGGAGCGCTCGAGCCTCGCGACGCCCAGCAGGCGTCGGGGTTGATCAATCTCGCGCGCCAGCTCGGCGGCTCCTTCGGGATCGCCGTCCTCAACACCTACGTGACCAACCACACGCAGCTCCACCGCGTGGACCTGCTGAACTACGTCTACTCGTACAACCCGCGGGTCCTGGAGCGGCTGCACATGGTCGCGAGCGGGTTGATGGCGCACGGCTACAGCGCGCTCGACGCGCAGCGGGCCGCCGTCGGCGTGCTCGATCAGATGCTGATGCGACAGGCCACGATGCTCGCCTTCAACGACGCCTGGATGCTGATCCTGATCTCGTTCGTCGTCACCGCGCCGGCGATCCTCCTGCTCGGGAAGCCGCGCGTGGGCGGCGCAGGCGCCGGCGCCGGGCACTAGCCGGCCCTTCGTTTCCTGGCCCTGTCGGCGGTCGCGGCCGCCGGCGGGGTCGGCGCCGTGATCCCGGGCGGGCGTGTGGGCGCCCAACCACCAACGACGGGGGGGCATCGTGATGCCCCGTAGGGGCGGCATTCATGCCGCCCGCGACCCGCATCCCGCACCAATGCCGGGGCGGCATTCATGCCGCCCGCGACCCGCATCCCGCACGAATGCCTGGCCCGGCGTGTCACGCGGGCCGCGTCCCGCGGCCACCAAAGGAAGCGTTATTGTTGATGGTGCCAGGGGCAATCGCTTCGCGATTGCCCCTGGCACCGGGAACCGCAACGACCGGAGCGGGATGGTGGGCCCGTCGCGGTGGGGCCGGGGCGCGTGTGGGTGCGTGGATGCCCGCGGCACCGGGAACGGCGGGCGGGAATGCATGGTGTCGCCGCGGGCGCACGTCGCCGTGCGCGCCCCGCGTAGGGGCGGCATTCATGCCGCCCGCGATTCGCATCCCACACGGATGCCCGGCCCGGCATTCATGCCGCCCGCGACCCGCATCCCACACGGATGCCCGGCCCGGCATTCATGCCGCCCGCGATTCGCATCCCGCACCAATGCCTGGGCGGCCGTGGGACGCGACCGGCGTGCGGCATCCCGCGCCACGCGGGGCGTCGTATATGCCGAACGGCAACGGCGAATGACGTGAATGCCGGGCCGGACATTGGTGCGAAATGATGGCAGCGGGCGGCATGAATGCCGCCCCTACGGGGGTGCGTTGGCCGGCATTTCGCACCACGGGGGTGCGTTGGCCGGCATTGCGCACCAATGCCGGGCGGCATCCGCACCGGTGCCGGTGATGCTGGGCGGCATCCCCACCGATGCCGGCGGCCGGCATGTCATGCCGCGCCGTCGTTCACGCACGCGGCCGCCCGTTCGAGGAGCAGCGCGCGCTCGCGGGTATTGCGGGTCAGGGCGGCGGCGCGCTCGAGCGCTGAGCGCGCCTCCTCGAAGCGCCCGAGCTTCATGAGGAAGTCGGCCCGCACGGCCGGCAGGAGATGATAGCTGGCGAGCGACGGGTCGTCGGCGACCGCATCGGTGGCCTCGAGCCCCGCGGCCGGTCCGAACGCCATCCCCAGGGCGACCGCGCGGTTGAGCTGCACGACGGGTGAGGGGACGAGCTCTGTGAGCGCGTCGTACAGGGCGACGATACGATCCCAATCGGTCTCGGCGGCCGTGCGCGCCTGGGCGTGACAGGCCGCAATCCCGGCTTGCAGCGTGTACGGGCCGAAGCTGCCGAGTGCCTGAGCGCGGGCGAGCGCCTCGAGACCGCGGCCGATGAGCAGGTGATCCCACCGTGCGCGGTCCTGGTCGAGCAGCAGGATCGGTTCGCCCGAGGCCCCGGTGCGGGCGCGGGACCGCGACGCCTGGAGCTCCATGAGAGCCACGATCCCATGGACCTCGCCCTCCTGTGGCATCAGCTCGGCCAGGATGCGCCCCAGCCGCAGCGCCTCGTCACAGAGCTCCGGCCGGATCCAGTCGTCTCCGCCAGTCGCGACGTACCCCTCGTTGAAGATGAGATAGATCACCTCGAGCACCGATGCGAGGCGCGCCGGCCGCTCGTCGGCGCGCGGCACCTCGAACCCGACGTGCGCCGCGGCGAGCGTCCGCTTGGCCCGAACGATCCGCTGGGCGATCGTCGCCTCGGGGACGAGGAAGGCCCGGGCGATCTCGGGAGTCGTCAGCCCGCCCAGCAACCGGAGCGTGAGCGCCACGCGTGCGTCGGGCGAGAGGACCGGATGACAGGTCGTGAACACGAGCCGCAGGAGGTCGTCACCGATGTCGTCGTCGAGGGCGGCGTGGATGTCCCGCTCGGTCGTCTCCTGCCGCGCGTCGAGCTCCCGACCCAGCTCCTCGTGGGTCCTGACGACCCGCTGCGTACGCCGGAAGCCGTCGATCGCCCGACGCTTGGCAGTCGTCATCAGCCACGCGCCCGGGTTTGCCGGCACGCCCGACGCCGGCCACTGCTCCAGCGCCGCCACGAGCGCGTCGTGCGCGAGGTCTTCCGCCTGCCCCACATCGCCGACCATGCGCGCCAGGCTGGCGATGAGCTTTGCGGACTCGATGCGCCAGACGGCATCGATGGCGCGGTGAACCGCCGATTCGGTCATGGCGTCGTGAAGGCGGGCGCCGGGGCCGACGGAGGTCGGCCCCGGTGGGTTTCGCCGTCGGTCAGCGGCGCTCGGGCTGGGCCGCCCGCTGCTGGAGCTCCGGGAAGCCGTCCGCGGCCTGCCGGACATCCGTCGGGAAGTCGGCCATCTCGAATACCTGGCGAACCTCGATCACCTCGTTGTCCGACGCCGGGCACCGGCTCGCCCACTCGATCGCCTCCTCCCTGGACTTCACCTGAATCATCCAGTACCCGCCGATAACTTCCTTCGCTTCCGGGAAGGGTCCGTCCATCACCTTGGGCTTGCCGCCGGCGAATGAGACCCGGGCCCCCATCGAGGGCGGCCGCAGTCCGTCGAGCGCGAGCAGGACGCCGGCCTTCTGGAGCGATTCGTTGTACTTCATCATTGCCGAGACCGCCTTGGCGTCCGGCATCCGGTCCGGGGCGGCGGATTCGTACCCCTTGGGGATCATGAGCATCATGAATCGCATGGGAGTGTCTCTCGGGTGGTGGGTTTCGGGCTGGACCGGCGTCGGACCGGGTGGCCTCTGCTCATACGTCGAACGAAATTCGGCCGGATCGACACGACCGGCGCCGAGCGCCGCGTTCCCTCCGCCGAAAGGAAGCGATGATCGGGCTCGGCTGGAATGACGGCCGCCCGCCTCGGATTCATCATCGGCGCACTCAGCGTACCGCGCCGCGACACCGGCTACCTGCGCTGCACGGATCCCCGCCCCCCCTCCCCACCCCCGCCCCCGCCCCTCATGTCCCCCGACAAAGCCAACCTTACCGAGAAGTTCGCGGCCTTCAACGAGCACTGGTCGCCGAAGATCGTGGCCGAGCTGAACGGCCAGCAGGTGAAGCTCTCGAAGTTCAAAGGGCCGTTCATCTGGCATCAGCACGAGCACGAAGATGAGATGTTCCTCGTGCATCGCGGGAGCTTCCGGATGGAGTTTCGCGACCGGACCGTGACGCTGAACGCCGGGGATTTCCTGGTCGTTCCTCGCGGCGTCGAGCACCGGCCGGTGGCCGACGAGGAGGTCCACGTGGTGCTCTTCGAGCCCGCCGGTACCGTCAACACAGGAAACGTGCGCGACGCTCGCACGATCGAGAACCCGGCGCGGCTCTAGAACCGTCGGGATGATCCGACCCACCCGACACCGCCGTCGTCTCTCGACGACGCAGCCACCTACCGCTTCGCGGTCGCCCGCCGGAGGTGCTGAATCAGCGCATCGGACCAGAGCGGCAGATGGCCACCTGCGGCGTCCTGAGCCCTGGCGGTGCGCTGATAGCGGAGCACGAGCTGTGTGGGATGACAGAGCGTGGCCATCAGCGCGGCATGGCCGTGGGCCTTCTCGACCGTGCGAGTCATGAGATAGCCGACCGTGTACCACGGGCCCTGCACTGTGCCGAAGAACGACATCGCCCGGGCCGTCACCGTGTCGCGATTCGTCACCCGACGATCGAGGATGTCGGTGAAGAACCGGTCGAGCTGCGCCAGGTCGGCGGCCACGTTGCCGTAGTTGCGATCCCAGGTGGCGCGCGCGCTCGAGTCATCGCCGGCGTGCGGGTAGACATCCGGGCCGCCGGCCGCGGCGAGCATCGCCCAGCCTTCGCCGAAGGCGCCCATCCATGTCGTCACGGACGCGAGCGGCGTCGCCTGGGAGGTGTCCAGCCCCGGGCAGGCGGCCTCGTAGCCGATGTGGTGGAGCTCGTGTGCGATCTCGTTCTCGAAGCTGGCGGCCCCGATCGATGGGTCGTCGGCCACGAAGATACTCGGCCCACTGTCGGTCTTGAACACGAACGTGTTCAGGCGCGGCTTGACCTCGAAGTAGAGCGTCGCGTGAAAGGCCGTCCCCGGCGGTAGGTAGGCGGCGGCGCGGCGGACGGACTCGCGGATGTCGGCGTGGCGCCACCGCGTGAGCGTCGCCTCGAGTGCCGGCGCGCGTCGGGCCGTACTATCGGACCGGAGAAAGGCGCGAAATGCGGAGTCGGTGACCGAGCGGTGAAAGGCGGCCTCGCGGACGCGGAGCGCCCAGTACCCCTCGCTCGCGCGGACGCGCTGCCACGCCTGGTCGGCCGCCTCCGGCGTCGGCGCCCTGATCACGGCGAGCGCCGCGTCGGCCTCATCGGCGACCACACGGAGCCGCGCCGCTCCCACCTGCTCCACGACGGCGCGCGTTTCTGCCGCGCGCGATGCGCCAGGTGACTGGCCGGGGAGCGAGCCCCCGATGAGCGCCGCCACAGCGACCACCGGCAGATCGATGCGCCGGCCCCCCTGACCCTGCGTCCTACCCACGGCTCCCTCCCGTTCCGGATCTGCAGACCGGCTTCGGGCCTGCGTGCAAACCCGGCGGCCGACGGCCACCGGGCGCGCGGCGCCCGCCCGAGCGCCGAGATATTGGAGTCCGAATCCGTGAGATCGGTTGCGTCCTGAGGCTGGCGCTGGTGTCGCGGTCGGGGACCGGCGAGATTGGCGAGACACTGTCGGAGGATCGCAGTGACGGCGCCAGCGGTCGCAGGGCTCCCCGACTGGGGAAACTTCTACGTCATCATCGGGTCGGCCGGGGCAGGGCTCACCGGGCTGATGTTCGTGGTGATCACGCTGGGTGCGCAGGCGGGCGCGGTACGGGCCGAGGAAGGTCTGCGGGCGTTCGTGACGCCGACCCTCATCCATTTCTGCGCGGCCGTGCTCATCGCCGCGATCGTGACGAGCCCCGGGCAGACGCCGGTGTCGCTCGGACTGATGACCGGCGCGTGCGGCATCGTCGGGCTGGGGTTCGTGGCTCGAGGGTTCCGGGCGGCGCGCCGCCAGGCGCACTACTCCCCGGTGACCGAGGACTGGATCTGGTACATGCTGCTGCCGGCCGTCGGCTACGCCGCCATTCTTGCCGCCGCCGCGCTCCTCGTGTGGCTGCCCTCGGGCGCCGGCACCTACGTCCTGGCCGCGGCGACACTCTTCCTCCTCTTTACCGGCATCCACAATGCCTGGGATGCCGCCGTCTGGGTCGCCATCAGCATCAGTCGGCCAGGCGACACGGGCCAGGGATCCGGCCCGTCGGCGCCGTGAGCGGCGCGGCGGTGCTAGGGTAGCAGCTCCCTGGGGATCGGGCTGCCGGGGCGCTCGTCGTCCCAGGACGCGGCGATCACCCACCATCGCTTGCCGTCCCAGAAGAGGTCGATGCTATTGACGCCGCGGCCGGTGACCGGCCCGCTCCCGATCGCCCGCGTCTCGTAGGTGCTCATCACGTGGGCGATGTTGCCGATGCGGCTCGTGACGCGGTGAATCTCGTGCTCCTCGAAGCCGTTCGCCACGAACGCCGAGTCGACCCCATCGACGAACTGCTGGTGCGTCATCACGTGCATGACGGGTGTGCCGTCGGGCTTCACCCCCGCGGCAAAGAAACGCAGCCCGGGCCAGTAGAGCGTGCGGTCGCGACCCCACTGGCGCGGCTGGCCGGGCGGGCCGCTGATCACGCCGTAGTAGGCGGCGATCACGCCATCGATCGAGGAGACGTCCTGCGGCCGGGGCGCGAGCGTCGGGACCACGACGTGGTGCCGGGGTGGGGCGGCGCCGGCGGCCTGCGCGCCGAGGGCCGGCGTCCCGGCCAGTAGCTGCACCGTGGCGAGACCGGATACGGCGAGCGCTCGGCGCAGGCCACGGTGGGCACGGTCGCTGACGGGATGCATGGCGGTCACGCTCCCACCGTCAGGAGGCGCCGAGCCCGTGGCCGCGCCGACCCGGGTGCTCGGACGGCCGGCCGCTGCCGCTTCCCTTGCAGCTCGGCGAGCAGGGTGTCGACGCGCGCGAGCCCGGCGAGCGTCTTGCCCATGTCGTAACCGTAGCCGACCCGGATGTATTTGCCGACGCCGAAATGTGCGCCCGGCGTGATGAGCACCGACTGCTCGACCCGGAGCCGCTCGAAGAGCCGCGCCGACGTGATCGGCAGCCGGTACTTGATGAGCACGATCGCGCCGGCGCGCGGCCGGATGTAGTCGAAGATGTCGGCGTGGGTGTCGATCCAGCGCTCGATCTGTGGCAATTGCCGCTGGAGAATGCCGCGCGCGCGCGCGATCAGCCGCTCGCGCCGCGCGGGCTCGAGCGCGAGCCGCGCCAGCCGGTCCGACAGGGTGGCCGGCGTGAGCGTCGTGTAGTCCTGATACGACCAGAGATGGTCCGCCGTGCGCGGCGGGGCCACGACCCAGCCGATGCGGAGCCCTGGCATCCCGAAGGTCTTCGAGACCCCGGAGGTCACGATCACCTTGTCGTATCGCCCCCAGAACGTCGGTGTGAGGGTCGCGCCTCCCACCTCGGCGCCGCGGTAGACCTCATCCGACACGATCCACGCCCCGACGCGGCGCGCGACGCGGATGATCTCCGCCATCTCCGCCTCCGTGAGCACACCGCCGGTCGGATTGTTCGGGTTCGTGACCAGGATGAGGCGCGTGCGCGCGGTCACGGCCCGGTGCAGGCTCTCGACGTCGAGTCCCCAGCGGCGCGTGCCGTTCTCCTCCATCTCGACCAGCCGATAGGGATCGGCGCGGCCGGCGTAGGCGCGCGCGAGCCCCCACGTCTGGAGATAGTTGGGGATCATGATCGCGGCTCGCCCACCGGGATCGAGGAGCCCCCAGAAGGTCGAGTAGTTCGCCTCCGACGTGCCGATCGACACGAGCACGTTGTCACGGGTCGCGCCCGGGTACCAGGTGGCGATGTGGTCACGCAGCAGCACTGAGCCGTTCGACTCGGCGTACTTGAGTGGGATGTCGAGAAACGCCGATTGTGCGGCCTCGCCGTCCAGCAGCTCGCGCGCGGTGATCGGGAGGACGCCGCTCTCCGAGAGGTTGTACTCGACTTCGTTCTCGTAGCGGCACTGCGTCCGTTCCATCTGGAAGCGGTCGATACGCATCTCGGGACCTGTGACGGAAAGGGAGGGGGCGAGGAGGCGCGGAGGGGTGGCAGTCGCCACCGCGCGGGTGATACTTGTACAATGGGGCCCGCGAAGTAAAGACCGGAGGTCGGGATGCTGATCCTGGAAGAACCGGAGATCCGCGAGCTACTCGACCCGGTGTCGTGCATCGCGGCCGTGGAGGCGGCGTTCACGGCCTACGCCGCGGGTCACGCCGAGCTGCCGGACGTCATCCACCTCGACGTCCCGGAACGCCGGGGCGAGATCCACATCAAGGCCGGGTACCTCCATGGCGGCACGTGCTGGGCGGTCAAGGTGGCGTCGACCTTCCCGTCCAACCCCGTCCTCGGACGCCCCGCCAATGGCGGTCTCGTCGTCGTCTTCGACGCCGAGACCGGCGTGCCGGCGGCGCTTCTCCTCGACAATGGCTACATCACGGACCTCCGGACGGCGGCGGCTGGCGCGGTCGCGGCCCGGCAACTCGCCCGGGAGGAGATCGACGTCGTCGGCGTCGTCGGCTCCGGCATACAGGCTCGGCTCCAGGTGCAGCTCCTGGCGCACGTCCGCCGGTTCCGCGAGGTGCGGATCTGGGGCCGTCGGGTCGACGGGGCGCGCGACTGCGCGGCCCAGCTACGGGCGACCGGCGCGTTGCCCGAGGGGGTCACGGCGCGGGCCGAGCCGATGATCGAGCGGGCGGTCCGCGGGGCCGACCTGGTGTTTACCGTCACCCCGAGTCGCGTGCCGCTCGTCCGGGCCGAGTGGGTCGGAGCGGGAAGCCTGGTGATCGCGGTCGGCTCCGACGGGGCAGACAAGCAGGAGCTGGACGTCGGAGTCCTCGCCGCGGCCGATCGCGTCGTCGCCGACAGCCTCCCCCAATGCCGACGGATCGGCGAGATCCACCACGCGGTGCTGGCCGGCCTGCTCGACGAGCAGCGTGTGACCGAGCTGGGCCAGATCACCGGCGGGCGAGCGCCGGGCCGCCGGCGGGCCGACGAGCGGATCGTGTGTGACCTCACGGGCGTCGGCGTCCAGGACGTGGCGGCCGCCGCGCTCGTGGTCGACCGCGCGCGCAGGGCCCGCGCGGCGCGGGAGGGCGCTGGCGGGCGCGTACCGCGCGACGCCGTCGGACCAGCTTGACGCTCGGGGCTCGGGCGACAGAATACGGGGTACGGAAGGGAAGGGGACCGGCGCGGAACCCATGCAGCGGAGGGGCCGTGGACAGGGCACGACGGACAGGCGGCGCCACAGTCTGGGCGCTGAGTGTGCTGCTCGGAGGCATCTTCCTCGCGGCTGGACTCGGGAAGCTCGCCGGTCAGGACGTGCTCGGGTTTCAGGCGGCGACGATGCAGGGATTCCCGGCGTGGATGCGGACCCTCGTCGGCGTCTTCGAGGTACTCGGCGGGGTGGCGCTCCTCATCCCCGCACTCGCCATCTACGGCGCCCTCGGGCTCGCCGTCCTCATGGTCCCGGCCGCGATCACGCAGGCCGTGAGCGAGCAGCCTGGCGTGTACGTCCCGGTCATCGTCCTCATCCTGCTCCTGATCGTGGCCTGGCAGCGCGACGCCATCACGATGCGGGGTCTGTACCGTGGCATCGCCGGCCCGCGCGGACCGGTCGTGCGCGAGGGGGTGATCGCCGGCGTGATCGGGGCAACGGTGGTCGCCGTCTGGTTCTTCATCGTCGACATCGTGGCTGGCCATCCGCTCTTCACGCCGACGGCACTGGGTCAGGCGCTCGTCAGTGTGCTGCGCCTCGCGCCGCTCACCGCGCCGCCGGCGGCGTACATCGTCGCCTATACCGTATTCCACTACCTGGCCTTCATCGTCGTCGGCATCGTCGCCGCTGACTTCTTCGCCTGGGCGGGTCGCGAGCCGGCGCTGCTGTTCGGGTTCATCATCCTGTTCGTCGCCTTCGAGGTCGGCTTCTACGGCTTTGTCGCCCTGCTCCAGCAGGCGAGCGCGCTGGGCGGACTCGCGTGGCCGCAGGTGATGGTGGGCAATCTCCTGTCGGCGGCCGTGATGGGCACGTACATCTGGCGCGCCCATCCGAAGCTCCACCAGCAATTCGCGCACGTGTTCGATTGAGCACGACGGTCGCCGAGCGTTCGTACGCGGCCCCGGGGATGACCGCGCGCGGACGTGGGGACGCGGCGCCGTCCGACCGGACGGCGCCGCGATCTCGCACCCTGCTCTGGGTCTGGTCGCTCCCGGCCTGGCTCATGGTGTGCGACATGGAGGCGTCGGCGTACATCAACGGCGCCGCGCTCCCGGGTGTGCGCGCCGCCGTGCCGGCGCTCGCCGAGTGGTACCTGTGGGTACTGCTGACCCCCGTCGTGCTTCGCCTCGGCAGGCGATGGCCGATCGGGGCGACCCGACCCTGGCGCACGTGGGCGGTGCATGGCGCGGCGGTCGTCGTGACATCCCTCCTTCGCGGGATCGTGTATGGCGTCGCGACGGTGTTCGTCGCGCGGAGCGCGCCGGACATTCCGCTCAACGCCTTCTTCGTGCGCCTGGTCGTCGGCTTCCTCCCGACCGCCGCCGTCCTCTATGGCGGCATCCTCTCCTACGGCGTCGCGACCGCCTATGCGCGCCGCCATCGGGAGAGCGAGGTGCGCAACGCACAGCGCGAGTCGCGGCTCGAGGCGCAGTTGGCGCGCGCCGAGCTGGCCGCCCTACGCGCGAACCTGAACCCGCACTTCCTGTTCAACGCTCTGCACTCCGTCGGTGCCCTGGTGCGGAGCGGCGAGCGAACGGCAGCGGTCGACGTGGTGAGCGAGCTGAGTGAGCTGCTCCGCCATCTCCTCCGGCGGAATGCGCCCGAGGAAGTGACACTGGCCGCAGAGCTCGCCTTCACGCGCCGCTACCTGGCGATCGAGCAGGTGCGCTTCTCCGACCGGTTGCGCGTCACCTGGTCGGTCGAGCCCGGGACTGAGCGGGCGCTCGTGCCGCGGCTCCTGCTCCAGCCCCTGGTCGAGAATGCGATCCGACACGGCGTCACGCGCGCGACCGCCGCTGGCGCGATCTCGATCGGGAGCGCTCGGCGCGGCGACATGCTCGAGATCCGGGTGATCGACGACGGCCCGGGGCCGGCCCTCCCGGTGCCGCCCCAGGCTGTGGCGTCGGAGCGCGGCGGTGGGTACGGGCTCGACGCCGCGCGCGCGCGGCTCCGGCTGGCCTATGGCGACCGCGCGGACGTGGTGCTGGCGGCCGGAGCCGGTGGGGGCGCACTCGTCACCGTGGTGCTGCCGTACCGAGCAGCTCTTGTCGATACCCCGGGCGGCGCGCCGGTGGCGGTGGCGGACGGTGGGGCGGCCGTGGAGTCCGATGTCGCCGAGAGTGTCGCGAGTGGCCGGTGAGATGCGCGTCGTCGTGGCGGACGACGAGCCCCTGGCGCGGCGGGTGATCCGGGATCTCCTCACCCGCTACGAGGACGTCACCGTCGTCGGCGAGTGTCGGAGTGGGACGGAAGCGGTGGAGGTCCTGCGGGCGACGGCGCCCGACCTCCTCTTCCTCGACATCCAGATGCCGGAGCTCGACGGGTTCGGGGTACTGAGGGCGGTGCTGCCCGCCTGTCCGCCGGCGGTCGTGCTGGTGACCGCGTACGACGAGTTCGCGGTGCAGGCGTTCGAGGCCGAGGCCCTCGACTTCCTGGTGAAGCCGTTCACGGATGAGCGCTTTCACCAGGCTGTGGGCCGGGCGCGGCGTCGTCTGGCGTTGGAGGAGGCGAGCCGGATGAGTCGTGCCCTCGCGGGCCTGCTCGAGCGGGTCGGCCCGGGTGGCGGCGCCGCGATCGCCGAGCCGCCCGCGCGTCGCACGCGGCTGCTCGTGACAGCGGGGGCGCGGACCATCGCCGTCCCGGTGTCGGGGATCCGCTGGATCGAGGCCGAGGACTACTACGCGCGGATCCACACCGACCGCGGGTCGTACCTGTTGCGCGAGTCGCTGGGTGCCCTCGAGCGCGAGCTCGATCCCGCCGCCTTCCTGCGCGTGCATCGATCCGCGCTCGTGCACACCGGCAGCATCCGCGAGGTCCGGCGCCATCCGGCGGGGCGGTGCGTGGTGGTGCTGACCGACGGGACGAGGCTGCCGGTGAGCGACCGGCGGCGGGGCGCCGTGTTGCGGCGGCTGGGCGGCTAGTCCGTCGCGCGTGTTGCCCGAGGGTCGCTCTCGGCGGCGTCGCGCGGCACGGGACTGGCGCGGGTGAGCGGGCGACCGAGAGACACGGCGCCCGGGGCGGATCCGACACCCCTGGGCATTCCGTCAGGGGGAGACTGCATGCCGCTCACCGACCATCAGCGTGACCATCTTGCCCGGCGCCTTCGCGAGGAGCGCGAGCGCATCGACCGTGAGCTCGCACGATATGGCGAGCGGTTCGATACCACCGATCAGGACGCTTCCGGCGACCTCACGAAGCTGCCGTTCCATCAGGCCGACGAGGGGACGGACACCTACGATCGGGAGTTCGACGCCCAGGAGGTCACGCGGCTGAGTCGGGAGCGGGAGGAGATCGACGACGCGCTGGAGCGGCTGTATCACGACCCGGCGCGCTACGGCCGGGACGAGCGGACCGGCGAGGAGATTCCGTTCGAGCGCCTGGACGTGATCCCCTGGGCCCGCACGCGCATCGACCGCCGCCCCCGCCCGGCGGCCGGCGAGGCCGACCGCTCGATCTGAGACAGGCGCCGGCGAGTTCTGCTCAGGTCGGCGGCTCGGAGTTACATTGCAAGCATTGTAACTCGCGAGGAGCGACGATGTCCAAAGTCGTCAGCCTGCGGTTCCACGACCGGCAATTCGCGCGGCTTCGGCGGTTTGCCCGGCGCTTGGGACGAACGCCGAGCGAGACGGGAGCGTTGCTCGTCGAGGAAGCTCTCCGGCGGGCGGAATTCGCCCACATCGACTTCCGGGATTCGCCGGCGGGGCGACAGGCCTACATCATCGGAACGGGGCTCGCCGTCTGGGAAGTGGTGCTGATCGCGCGGCATTACGACGTGGATGAAGCGCGGACGGCGGCGCACCTCGAGTGGCCGATCGCGAAGGTGCGCGCGGCGCTCCTGTACGCGGCCGCCTTCCCCCAGGAGATCGACGAGATCCTGGAGGAGCTGGCGGACACGGACCTGGCCGCGCTGACCCGGATGGTGCCGGAGACGGCCGCGTTCGTCGTGCGGTAAGGCGCTGCGCCCGCGTGTGCGGTTGCGTGTGCGCCCGCTCCTGGACGAGCACCTGTCGCCGACGGTGGCGGCGCAGCTCGGGCGCCGTCAGCCGACGTTGCTCGTCACCACGGTGGCTCACTGGGAGCGCGGGGCGTACCTTGGCGCGCCGGCCGCCGTGCTCTTGCGGGCCGCCGCGGCCGCCGGGTTGACACTCGTCACGTACGATCTCCGAACGATTCCTCTACTGCTGAAGTCGTGGGCCGAGGCCGGTGCTGCGCACGGCGGAGTCATCTTCATCGACGCGCGGACCCTGAAGCCGGACGACGTCGGAGGACTCGTGCGCGCGCTCGCCCAGCTCGTCGCCAAGCTGGGCGACCTGGAGTGGCAGGACCGCGCCGTCTATCTGACCCGACTGACCCGAGCGTGACGCTGCCGGCGATGCCAGCGTCGACCGCCACGTGCTTTACACGCGGAAGCTGGCGCCAACGGCACCCACGGCACCCACGGCGCGCATGCCACGTCGACCGTGACGGCGGACACCGACGTCACCGCCCAACGGCGGTGATCCGGTGAGAGATCACGGGGGGACGATCCCGAGCTCCTCGGCGAGGAACTGAATGCGGTCGACACGCGCTTGCGGGTCATTGAACTCGTGGCTGGAATAGTACCAGCGCTGCGTTTTCGGCTCGCCGGCGGCCGCGTAGTATCGGCTCGCGGCGCCCGGCGAGATGTAGCGGTCCACTCGGGCCCACTGGAAGAAAAGGTGCGCCGGCGCGGAACGCGAAACGAAATGCACCGGGTTGATCGGCTCCATCGCGGTCTCGTACGCCGCGCGCTCGGGAGCTGGCCGGGCGGTGAGATCGCGCCGGATCACCGGGTCCGGGAAGTCGGTATCCGTCAGCGTCGGCAGGCCGCCCATGAGCACAAACGCCCTGATCCGGTGCTCGACGCCGGCAACCACACCGCCCCAGGTGGCGCCCAGGCTATGGCCCACATAGCCGATCCGGGCCGAGTCCACCGTCGGATCCGCGACGAGGAGATCGACGCCGCGTCGGATGTCGACGACGAGCTGCTCGTACCCGGCGCGTTCAGCCGCGGGTCCCTGCCGAGCGCGGTTGGGGTCGTCGAGCCGATTGAACGGCGCATCGATCAGCAGGGACTCCACCCCGCGCGGCGCCAGCGCGACGGCTTCCGCCAGGAACTCCGATCGATTCCCCTGCCCCCAGTGCACGAACACAACGCCGGCTCGGCGCGTTCTGCCGGGCGCGGCGCCCGCCGGAGCTACCAGGTAGGCGGGCACTCGACCGCCCCTGGGGCTCGTGTAGGAGATGTCCCGGACGACGGCGGAGCCGACCACCGTGGAGTCCTGCTGGCGGACATCGAGCGGGGCGCTCCGATCGTACGCGAAGGCGTCACCCGCTCCCGGCGCGTGCTGTGCCCGTGCGATGCCGGCACCGGCGAGGATCATCGATAAACGCGCGGCCCACCGCAACGAAAATGATGGCAAGGTCGGTCTCCTGAGCTTCGATGGGGTGGGGTCGGCCGGCGGCATCGGTGGAGGGATTCGCGCGCGGCGGCTCAGCGCTGGGCGTCCGTGGCGACGCCCGGCAGGGATGTGGTCACTCGTCCGGCGCTGTCGAGGAAGTCGATCCGCGGCGAGCCGGCGGAGTCCACCACGAGACGCAGCCGGGAGCGGCCTCGCGGGTCGGCGAGAACGACCGTCGCCGCGCGGTCCGGGGTCTTCCCGGCGAAGAGGCGCGTCGCGCCGGTCAGCGCTTGGAGCGCCTGCATGGCCCGCGTCCGCGTCGGGCCGTCCGGCATGCGGCGGATCGCCGCCATCGAGTCGAGCATCCGGTCGATCGGCATCCCGTCGGGGCGGTCCCACACGTGTAGCCCCGCGGTCCGCCTCCCGTTCTGATCCTGGTACTCGAGCCCGACGGTCTGATCCTGCCCGTACTGGTCGAACATCAGCTCACCCGACGCCTCATAGGCGCTGTCCCGGTGCGTGGCGCCGTACGAGATCCCGCCATCCTCGGTCCCCTCCTCGTTGAAGAAGAGGAGTCCCGCCTGCCCGCGCGCGTACGGGTACTCCTTGCCCTTGATGATGACGCCGGGATACCGCGCTCGGTTGGAGAGCACGAGGCGGATGGTCCCGTTCGTGTCCACGACGTTGATGCGCTCGACCGTGATCTCCTGGAAGCGCGTCGCGTCACGCGATGAGCGAAAGGCCGACACCCCGAGCACGAGCAGCGCGAGCGTCGTGACGAGCGCGTACGCCTGGAGGACGCGCACGTCGCGACGGAGATCGGTGGTCACATGTCCTCCCTCGAGAGTGGAGATGGTCGGGGCCCGGATGCAGTGCGGCGAGACGGAGCGCGCGGCGGCACCGCGCCGGGCGAGCGAGGGGCGAGCCGGCCGAGATGAACTAGCCGCCGGAGACCGCGGGCAGGATGTACACCTCACTACCGTCGGCCACCGGGGCGTCGAGACCCTGATGCTTGCGGACGATCTCCTGGCCGACGAAGAGATTCACGTGCGGCCGGACCTCGTTCGTCTCGGTGATCACCCGATCGTAGACACCCGGCCAGCGCGCACGGATGGCGCGCATGACGCCGCCGACCGTCGCCGGGGCCGGGTCCAGCTCCAGCACACCCGTCCCCGCCGCCAGCGGCTGGAGCACCGACGGGAGCACGACGCGGACAGCCACTAGCGCGCGCTCCTGGCCGACGTCCGAGCGCGCTTCCCGATCGAGCGTGCCCGAGCCCCGGAGGATCGTCGCTGCGTTGCCGCCACCTGCTTCCCGGTGCGCCCGCGCGCGCGCAGCGCCGACCCGGTTGCCCGGTGCGCGGCGGCCGCCGAGCGCGTTGCCGCCTGTGCCGGCGCCGCCAGCGTCGCTGCCTTGACGCAGACGACCGGAGGCAGACCACCGGCGATGAGCGTCCATGACATCCCGCCGTCGCGCGAGCCGAAGAGCTTTCCGCTCCGCGTCCCGAAGTAGATCCCCGCCGGCTCGCCGGCGTCCGCGCCCATGGCATCACGGAGCACCGTCTCGAACGCACCCTCCTGCGGCAGCCCGCGGCTCAGCGCCTGCCACGACCCGCCGCCGTCGCGCGTCCGATAGACCCGGAGCTTCGCCTCGGGGACGCAGCGGAACATGTCACTCTCGAGCGGCAGGATGTACACCGTGTCGGGATCGTGGGGGTGCATCGCCATCGCGAACCCGAAATCCGATGGCACATCGCGGGCGATGTCGTGCCACGTGTCGCCCCAGTCGTCGCTCCGGTACAGTCCCCAATGGTTCTGGAGGTAGAGCCGCTCGGGGCGTGCGGGATGGTGCACGACCTTGTGGACGCACTGCCCGAACTCCGGATGCTTGTCCGGGAGGAACTGGGCGCGCACTCCGACATTTCGCGCCCGCCAGGTGCGGCCCGCGTCGTCCGTGCGATAGACACCGCCGGTCGAGATCGCGACCAGCATCCGGCGAGCGTTCGTCGGGTCGCGCACGATCGTGTGCAGGCAGAGCCCTCCGCCGCCGGGTGCCCACTGTCGGCGATGGGGGTGTTCGAGCAGCCCGAGCACGGGCGACCAGGACCGGCCGCGATCCGTGGACTGGAAGAGCGCCGCCGGCTCGACACCGCAGTACAGCTGATCGGGATTCGCCGCGCCGTCGGTCGCGATCTGCCAGATGCGCTTGAGCGAGAGGCCGGACCCTTCGGGGAACTTGACCAGCGCCTCGGTGGGCACCGCCCAGGTGGCGCCCAGGTCGTCGCTCGTCGCGAGGTTCGCGCCCCAGTGTGGGCTGTCCGTCGAGGCCCACAGTCGCGGCCGCGGGCCACGCGCGTCGCAGGCCATGGCGTAGATCGAGCTCCCCCGAAAGTGCGGCCCGCTCATCGTCCATCTGCGCCGATCGTCGGTGCGAAAGACAAAGGCGCCCTTGGTCGTGCCGACCATGAGCAGCGTGGCGGTCGCATCGTTCGCGGACCGGCGCGATCGGGTCGCCATCTCGAGCCTCGGCGTGAGGGGGTGGGAATGGTCCCGGACGGTCCCCGGACGGGCTCTAGGTATGGCGTTGAAGCGGGGCGAACGCAAGATGCACGACGCACCCCGACGCCCGTGGCAGTCCGGTCCGCTCAGCGATGCTGCGGGGCGGCGGGCGTCTTGCCCGGGGCGCTCATCTGCGCCGGCACCTCGGCGTACCCCGCCGGCGCGATGAAGGTCGAGTCCGGGGGCGGCGTCCGATCGATCCTGGTCGCCTCGAGGTCGACCACGGGCTTCCCGTCGACAATGCGCGACGACTCGAGGACGCCGCGGCCGCCCTTGAGCACATCGCGAAGCGCCGCGAGCCGCGCGCCCGCCGCGCCGCCGTGCGTCACCGTGCCGGCTGGCAGGTCGAACGGCGAGAGCCCGACGCCCGATGCGACACACACCTCCCCGGTGTCAGCGGTCCCGCCGGTCACGCCGGCCCCACGGTACACATCACAGCGCACGCCGGCGATCGTCTGCGAGCGGCCGGTCCGCGTCATCGAGAGAGTGGCGCCGCCGTCCGTGCCCGCGCCCGGCGCCTGGTGCGCCGCCACGGTGTCGGCCTGCGCCTGGAGCTGCTCCCTGGAGATGCGGACGAACACGCGCTGCGCGGGGAGCACGAGGATCGCGCTCCCGCTGGACTGGTCGTAGATCATTCCGCCGCGACTGGCCGTCGAGTCCCCACGACCGCCAAACCCCTCGATCCGGACCTTCGATCCCTTCTGCGACTCGACGAGCACGCCGCCCGCGCTGTCCGGGCCATGCGTCCGGTACGTGATTGTGCCACTGAATCCGGTCTGCGCACGCGACGCCCGCGGACCGGCTGCCGCGAGCGCGGCGGCCGCGCCGACCACCATCATGCCCCATCTACGCATGAGCTTCCTCGTCTCGCGGTGTGGAAAGACGACGCCACGAAGGTGGTACGTCCGAGGCCATCAGGCCGATGGCACGAGAGGGCAAGAATCGTGTCGCCGAGGGGCCTGCCCTGCCGGGGCCGGCAGGGCTACCCACCTCACAGGGCCCTCAGTGTGTCGTCCGTGAGTACCCGATGCCGTCGGACCACGTCCCCGTCGGCATCGTCGCGACGACAGTGCGGGTCGCAATATCGACTGCCGCGGCGAGGTTCCGACCCTGGAGTGTGACGTAGACGGTCCGCCCGTCCGGCGTCACGATGAGTCCTTCCGGGCAGGGCGAGCCCGGGAACTCGGCGGTCGGCACGATCCCCTCCGCCGGGAAGGTGACGCGTCCCACCTCCGCACGCGTCGCGATGTCGATGAAGCGGACGGCGCCGCCCGCCGGGTCGGTGATGATCGCCGTCCGACCGTCGGAGGTCACCGCAAGACGGTACGGGAACCCGAAGCCGCCGATCGTGTCCGTGACGGTGCCCGACGCGGTCCGCACGATGCTGACGGTCTTCACCGAGTCACTCCCGACCCAGACCTGATCGCCGGACGGCGTCACGGCGATCCCCTCGACGCGCGCGGCGACCGGCATCGTCCGCACGAACGCGTGCCCCTCGACGTCCAGCTCGGAGATCGTACCGTCGCCGACGTTGCTGGTGAAGGCGCGCCGACCATCGGCCGTGAGCGCCACCATGTGCGAGACGCGACCGTTGGTCGGGATGGTCGCATCCACGGTCCCCCGCGCGAGGTTCACGAGGAGCACAGCCTGGTTCGCCTGGGCGGTGACCAGCAGGGTCGTGTCGCCCGGGAGGAAGGCCGATCCGTGCGGGCGATGGTAGGGTCCGAGGTCGATCGTCCGCGTGACGACGGGCGTCGGGGGCGCGAGATCGATCACCGTGAGGGTGTTGCCCGGTGTCTCGCGCGGTCCGTAGTTGGAGACGATGGCCCAGCGGCCGTCATGCGAGACCGCGACCTCGTGCGGCGCCGCCCCCGTGGCGAGTGTCGCCAGCGTGCGCCGCGAGGCGAGATCGATCACGGTCGCGGTGTTGTCGTTCATGTTCGTGACGACGAGTGTCCCCCGGAGCGCCGCCGGCGCGACGGGCGCCGCCGCCCGCCGGCCTGCGGTGTCCCCGGCCGGTGACCGAGTCCCGAGGGTGACGGCGACCGGCGCCAGGGCGATGAGCGATGCAACCACGGGGCGCGCAGGCGACATCGGGTCCTCCACGGAAAGGAGAAGGTCAGCGGCGTTCGGCGCCGGCTCGCCGCTGTTCCGAATTGGTCACCTGCCGGGCGTCCGGGGGTGCCACACGTCGGTCAGCCCGCGGCTGCGTCCCGGGCGATGCGCACGACGGCCTCCAGGCTACGATCGATGTCGTCGTCGGTCGCCTCGTGAGAGGAGACGCTGATGCGCATCGCGGTGTGCCCCTGCCATTCCGTGCCGCCGCACCAGCAGGTGCCGTCCTTCTGGATCGCCGCGATCACGCGGCGTGTGACCGCCGGCTCGCCGAACGAGACGAGCACCTGGTTCACCACGACATCGTTCAGGACGCGGACGCCCGCTCGCGCCAGTCCGTCCGCGAACCGGGCGGCGAGCCGACAGTTGCGCTCGACCATCTCGGCGAGCCCCGAGCGGCCGAGCGACCGGAGCGCAGCCCAGATCTCGACGCCACGCGCGCGTCGCGACGCCTCGGGCGTGTAGTAGGCCGGCTCACGAGTCCCGGTCGTGGGCAAGTAGGCCGCGCTCACCGCCATGGCCTGACGGAGATGCTCGGGGTCGCGTACCAGCGCGAGTCCGGAATCGTACGGCACGTTCAACCACTTGTGGCAGTCCGTCGCCCATGAATCCGCCTCGGCGAACCCGTCCATGAGGTACCGTCGCCTGGGCGCGGCCGCGACCCAGAGGCCGAAGGCGCCGTCCACGTGGACCCACGCGCCGCGTGACCGGGCGACCGGGCAGATGTCGGCCGCTGGATCGAACGCGCCGGTGTTGACGTTGCCGGCCTGGATGCACACGATCGTCCGGTCGTCGAGCACCGGGAGCTCGCGCGCGCGGATCCGGCCCTGGCTGTCGACCGGCACGCGCGTGACACGCGACCGGCCGAGCCCCAACAGGGCCAGCGCCTTGAGCAGCGACACGTGCACTTCGCCCCCGACCACGACGCTCAGCTCCGGGGCGCCGAACAGGCCCCGCTCCTCGGGGTCCCACCCGGCGCGGCGGAGCAGGGCCGTCCGGGCCGCCGCCAGGCAACTGAAGTTGGCCATGGTCGCGCCGGTCACGAAGCCGGCGCCGCTCGTCGCCGGCAGGTCGAAGATCTCCCGCAGCCACCCGAGCGCGATCTCCTCCAGCGCGGCGGCGACCGGCGACATGACCGCCAACGCGGCGTTCTGGTCCCAGGCGCCGGCCAACCAATTGGCCGCCAACGCGGCCGGCAACGTGCCGCCGTTGACGAAACCGAAGTACCGGCCGCTGGGCGACGTGACGGTCGCCGGTGAGCCGATGTCGTCGAGCAGTCGAATGACCTCCGACGGCTCGGACGGCCCCGAGGGGAACGGGCCGCCCAGATCCCGGAGCCGGCCGACGTCCTCGACACTCGGCGCCACTCGGCGCGCCGGGACCGAGGCGAGATACGCCGTCGCCCGGCCCGCCACGTCCTCCAGCACATCGCGCAGCGCGCTGCGCACGCTCGGCCCCACGACTCGCGATGTCATCCCGTCCCTCGTATGTTGGGACCCGGGCCCGTTCAGCCCCTGCGGAACGGGGGAGCCCCCACGTGGTCGAATCTACCGACCGACAGCCCCGGGTGCGCGGCGATGCTCGTCATGCTACGGGATCTCGTCCAGCACAAAGGGTACGCCAACGCATCCCTGCTTCGTGCCGTGCGCGAGCATCCGACCGCGGCGGACGACGATGAGCTGCGGCGGCTCCTGCACCACATCATTCTGGCGAATCGGTTCTGGGTCTATCTCACCATCGCGCGGCCGTTCGCCGACGAGGTACCGCGAGTCCCCGATTCGCTCGACACGGTCGTGCAGGAGTACCGCGAGCTGCACGCCGACGAGTGGGCATGGCTCTCGCAGGCTGGGGACGCCGATCTCGCCCGGGCCCTGGAGTCACCGTTCATCCCCGGACGCCGCGTCTCGGTCGCGCAGGCATGGATGCAGGTGTGCCTGCACAGTCACGGACACCGCGCCCAGTGCGCAACCCGACTCCGGTCGCTGGGTGGCGCGCCGCCGATGATGGACTTCGTGAGCTGGCTGACGGAGCGCCGACCCGCCGACTGGTCGTAGCCCTCAGTACCCCAGTGTGAGGCGCAGGACGAAGTAGCGCGGGAGCGGGATCACCGACGGCATGGTGGCCGGGTTGAGTGCCGACCGGTCGACCTCCGGGTCCGGTCCGCTGTAGCGCGTCGACAGCCAGAGATTGCGCGCGAGGAGCGACAGCGCGGCCGTCCCCGTGTGGAGCCGGTGCGCGAGGGCGGGGGTCGCGGCGTACGTCACCGACAGCTCGCGAAGCCGGAGAAACGATGCATCCTGTGTCGGCCCCACGTACCCTTGGCGGCCCACGACCGCGGCCTGTGCCTGCTCGGCGAGCGGCGCGCGCGGGTCGTTCGCTCCGCGGGCCGTGGCGACCGCTTGGAAGGCGGCCGCCTGGTCGATCAGGCGGTTGCCTCCCTGGTAGTCGAGCAGCCCACCGAATCGGAGATGTCCACCGAGCACGCCGAGCGCGGATCGCAGCGAGAGTCCACGCGTGGGCAACGAGGTGCCCTGGTCGGCCAAGGGTCCGAGTGTCACCTCGTTGGGCTCGATGACGCCATCGTGGTTCGCGTCGGCGTACGAGAGCGTCGGCTCCCAGATCGAGTACAGCGCGTGTCCCACCGTGGCGAGGAAGACGGGCGAGGCGCCGTACGTCTCCTGCGGCAGCCCGGGCGCGAGCGAGACGAGCCGGTTCTGGTTCGCCCAGCCGCCGAGCCCGACATCCCACGATGCGCCGCCGGTGCGAATCACCGTCGCATCGGCCTCGATCTCGACGCCGCGGTTCCGGATCGCGGCGTCGTTCAGCTCGATGGTCGCGGCTACCCCACCGGTCGAGACCTGGGCCGGAAAGAGCGCGTCGGTGGTCGTCTTGTCGTATACACTGGCGCTGAGCGTCACCCGGTCGCGGATCGACGCGTCGGCGCCCGCCTCGTACTCCCGTATGTGCTCGGGGCGTGGCAGTGGGCCGCCTCGTCCGATCCCGTTCCGGCCGTCGATCAGGTTGGGAACGAAGATGTTGAACACCGGGGGCAGATCACCCGTCTCCCCGATGGCGGCGTGGAGCCGGAGCGGGTTGGAGCGGTGGCGGATCGCCAACCACGAGATGGCAGCGCGTCCGTACGTGGCCTCGGGCGCACCCTTCTCGCCGTAGGCGTCGCGGCGCACCGCTCCGGTCACTGACAGCCGATCGAGGAACGTCACCGCTTCCTCGAGAAACGCGCCACGCCGTTGTGCGTTTTCGCCCGACGTGTACATCTGCTGGACGGTGCCCGTCGGCGGGTTGACGCCCGACAACAGGTTGAGCGCCACGATCGACTGGCTCGCGTAGCCGATCTCGCGGTACGCCCCTCCGACCGTGGTGACCGCCGAGAGCAGGCCCGGAACCTCGGCCGTGCCGGAGACCGCGAGGCTCGCCGAATAGCTGTGGTCGGCGATCCGGTCGCGCGTGAACATGCCCGGAAGGGCGTCGAACGGGTCGTCGGCGGGGTCGAGGTACTGCTCGTTGCGTTCGCGACCCTTGTCGACCCCGCCGTTCGCGTGCGTCGACAACCAGCTCACCGGCGTCCAGATCCAACTGGCGCCCGCGTCGTATCGCTCGACGCGATCGGCCGACTCGTTTGCGAACAGATATCGTGGCCGTGCCGGCCCGCCGGCCCATCCGTCGTTGCTGGCCGCCGTCCCGCTCCCGGACGCGACATCGGTGGCCAGCAGCGACTCGTTCGCGGCGCCCTGGCCGCCACCGATCGCGCTACCCGTGATCGTCACCTCGCCGAGTGCCGGGAGGGCGGTCGTCACGGAGGCGTGTCCATTCGTGCGGTCGAGCCGATTCGGCCACCGGATCGCGTTGGGCGGCGCATGGCCGTCCTGCGCCGCATAGAGCTGCGCCTCCGGGGTCGGCATGGCGAGGATGCCGCGCTCGTTCTGGCGCTCGCCGCTCACGAGATAGCGCACCGGCCCGGTCCCGCCGTCGAGCTGGAGATTCGCCGCATCGCGGTTGCCGCCGGTGAGCGGCGACGTCCGGGTGGTAGCGAGCGGCGAGAAGTGCGTGAGGCTATCGAGGACGCACGTCCCAGCCGCGCGCGGCACCGGGCCACACCGGACCTGCGTCGTGCCGCCCGTCGCGTGGCCCCAGGCCATCCAGCTCTCGTACTGATTCGTGCTCGGGACGCCGAGCGCGCCGACCTCGGACGAGAACGCCCAGTGGAGCGCGTCGGTGCTCGGGCGGCGTGTCGTTACGAGCACGACCCCGTTCGCGGCATCGAGCCCGTACTCCGTCGTCGCCGCCGGCCCGGTCAGCACATCGATCCGGGCGATGTCCCACGGGCTCAGCTCGTCCAGCGTCCCGATGCGCGACGGGCCGACCGGGTGGCTCTGCGCGGGATTCGCGGGATCGGCGGCGCCGCCGCGGTCGGACGCGACACGGACGCCGTCGACGTACACCGCCGGATCGGTGGTGGCGAAGATGCTCCCCACGCCGCGCACGATGATCCGTGCGCCACTGCCGCTCTGCGCGCCGGCGCTCTGGACATCGGTGCTGTGCAGGCGCCCCGAGAGCAGGTCCGTGAGCTGAAAGACCGGCGCGCCGGGTGCGACACTGTCGGCGAGAATCGCCGCCCCGGATGACGTCGTGCCCTCGTCCGTCCGCGTGGGTACCCTGCTTTCGCCCGCCGAGTCGGTGCCAGGCCGAGTCGCGGGCGCGTCGGCGGCAGGAGTCCGGCCGCCGCCATCCCCCTGGGCCTGGGCGGTCGACGTGAGCAGGAGCAGCCCGACCGAAAGGGCGGTTGGGTAACGCCAGGAGCGGTGAATCACGGAAAGATTTGACGGGGAGGGAGAGCCGAGTGGTCGCGAGCGAACGGCGGGGCTCGCGCAGCCCGGGTGGCGCGGGGGCATCAGGCGACCTCATCCAGGACGGCCTGGAGTTAGTCACCTCCTGCGTCGGCGTCAAGCGCCCGGCGCCCCGGGGCAATACCCGGCGCTTGCGGCAAACTGCGACGGGCCATACTGTATCGGGGCAATGGTCACCGTGTCCGTCCGTCGCGCCGCCGCGCTTGGCTACTGGTTTAGCGGCTTTGGCTACCCCTATCGACAGGGGGCCGAGGGCGCTGCGTGGCGCGCCGAGGACTGGGAGCGAGAGTCGTAGCAAATAAGCGAGCACCGCCCAGCACTCGACGACGACACGGAAACCCCCACGGCCCCCGGACAGACACCGGGGGCCGTTCTGTTTGTGATCCGAGCCTCGAACCCGACCCTTCGCCCCCCCCCCACAGCCATGATCATCATCACCAAGCCCGACATTGCCCCCTCCGCCTTCGACGCCATCCTCGAGCGGATCGAGCGGGCCGGGCTCGTCGCTCACGTGAGCCGCGGCACCGAGCGGATCGTCATCGGGTGCGTGGGTGACGAGCGCGCGCTTGAAGACGTGCCGCTCGCCGCGCTGCCGGGCGTCGATCGTGTCATGCCCGTGCTCAAGCCCTACCGGCTCGCCTCGCGAGAGACCCGCGCCGCGCCCGAGGCGACGACCGAAGTCGTCCTTGGCGTCGAGAGTGGTGCGGACCCCTGCGTCGTGGGCGGGCGCGCCCTCGCCATCATTGCGGGGCCGTGTTCCGTCGAGGGGCGTGAGATGCTCCACGACACCGCCGGCGCCGTTCGTGGCGCGGGTGCGTCGGCGCTCCGGGGTGGTGCGTACAAGCCGCGCACCTCGCCGTACGCCTTCCAGGGGATGGGCGCGCCCGGACTCGAGCTGCTGGCCGACGTTCGTGCGAGCACCGGGCTGCCGGTCGTGAGTGAAGTGATGGATCCGCGGCAAGTCGAGTCGATGGCGGGCGTCGTCGACTGCCTGCAAGTGGGCGCGCGCAACATGCAAAACTTCGCCCTGCTCGCCGAAGTCGGGACCGCGCGCGTTCCCGTGCTCCTCAAGCGCGGACTGTCGGCGACCGTGCACGAGCTGCTGATGGCTGCCGAGTACGTGCTCTCCCGCGGCAACCCCCACGTGATCCTCTGCGAGCGCGGTATCCGCACCTTCGAGACCGCCACCCGGAACACCCTCGACGTCGCGGCGATCCCCGTGCTGCGGGCCGAAACCCACCTGCCCGTGCTCGTCGACCCGAGCCACGCGGGAGGGAAAGCGGCGCTCGTGGCGCCACTCGCGTACGCCGCCATCGCCGCCGGTGCCGACGGGTTGATCGTCGAAGTGCACCCCGATCCGTCGGCCGCTCGATCGGACGGCGAGCAGAGCCTCACCTTCGAGCAGTTCCGGGCGATGATGGTGCACCTCGGCGCATTCGCCGCCGCCGCCGGGCGGACGATGGGGCACGTGGGCGCCGGCTCGGCGGCGCGCTCCGGCGTCGTGGCCGGACGTGGTGCGCTCGGGGTGGCGCTTCCCGCCCGGAGCGGGTCGCGGACGGGCGGAGGCGCGGCCGCGTGACCGTCTCGCGCGCCGGGCGGCCGCGCACCGGCTCGGTCGTGCGGTGACCTCTGAGGGCGGCTATCGTCCGCCCGGCCGCCTCCGCGTCGCGTACCAGGGGGAGCCGGGCGCCTTCAGCGAAGTGGCGATCGCGCAGCTCTGGGGTCGCGCGGGGGACGGCGTGTCACGGCACGACTTCCCGGACGTCGTCCGCGCCGTCGTGGACGGGGCGGCCGACGCCGGCGTGCTCCCCGTGTGGAACGCCGTCGTCGGGCGGATCGCGTCGAGCGTGGCCGCGCTGCGTGAAACGCGGGCGCTCGCCGTGGTGGGGGAGACCGAAGTCGCGGTCCGGCTGCAACTGCTCGCGCTCCCCGGCGTGCCGGCGTCGGTGCTCTGCCGCGTCGCCAGCCATCCCGTGGCGCTCGGGCAGTGTGGGCGCTATCTGGCCCGGCATCCCGGTCTTGCGCCGGTGCTCGCGCACGACACCGCCGGCGCGGCCCGCGCGGTCGCGGAGTCCGGCGATCCCCGGAGCGCCGCGATCGCCGGCCCGGCCGCGGCCGAGCGTTACGGGCTCGTCGTCCTGGCTGACCGGATCGCCGACCGGTCCGACAATCGGACCCGGTTCGTCGCCGTCGTGCGTCGCACCGGATAGGGGCGCTCGCGCCTCAGGCAGCCGGCGGCGGATCGCGCCGACTCGGGTGCGGCAGGATCAGCACGCAGCGCTCCCGGCGGGCCCGCGGGTTCCTGACGGGGGCGGTGACCCATCCGCCCATGTCCGGTCGTCGGGGGACCGGCGCATAGGCCGTGTGTCGGACGATCGTGTCCGCGACATCGACCCATCCCCATTCCTGTCCCGGAATGAGGACGCGGAGCGACGGATCGAGACCTTCGAGGGCGGCGTAGAGCTGAGCGATAGTCACGGGTAGAGCCGAAGGGGCAGGAGGAGTCGTCGGGAGTCGTCGGGAGTCGTCGGGAGTCGGCCCACGCGGGCCGCTACTTACTAACTCTCCGCCGACGGCCTCTTCCCCTCGCTCGGCGCCGACCCGCGGGGTCGCCTGGCGCCGGGTCGACCCCCGATCAACACCTGGTCAGCCCCGGTCAGCGCTCGCGGTCGGACTCCGAGAGCAGCCGCGCCGGCGGCACCTTGAGAGCCCGCGCGAGCTTCTCGATCGTGTCGAGTGACGGGTTGGCGAGACCGCGTTCGACCAGGCTGATGAACGTCCGGTGCATGCCGACGGCGTGCGCGAGCGACTCCTGCGAGTACGACGTCTGCGTCTTGCGGAGATGGGCGACCGTCCGTCCGAAGCGCACGCGCAGCGGTGGCATGGTGCAATGGTGCACCCGCCCCGGTGCATCGGCCACAGCATATATAGCGCCACTATATACAGTGCATCACACGCATCGGCGCGCGCGGCGGCGACGCTTGCACTATATGTAGTGCAGCGTGAGATTGGCGCCCATGTGGTGCGCGGGGGCGACGGGGCGCTGCTCGGGGCGAGTTCGCCGTCGTCCGGCGGCTGGCCGGTCAGCCGGTGACGGCACGCTGACGCGTCGGCGTGAGTGTCGGGTCCATGATCGCTCCCCCGCGGCGGACGCGGCGTCTTCCTCGTGGCGGCATTGGCGAGCGGCCGGTCGCTCCCTGGCCTGGTGCGGCGGGCTCGGCGCGCGGGCGTCGTGCCCGGCGGGCGCGGGGGGCCGACGGCGGTCCGCTCGGCGCGGGGTTGCCGGCCGGTGTCCTGGTCTGGATGGACCGGGAGTGGGCCTCCGTCGTGGCTGAGCTGGCGCGGTGGGTCGCCGAGGGAGCGGGAGGCGGTGCGGGGGAGGGGGGTCGGGGCGGCGGGGGCGGCGGGGGCGACACCAGGCGCGACGCGGTGGACGACGCCGCGCTCCTCGCGCGGATCATGGCGGGCGACGAGCGCGCGCTCGAGGCGCTCTTCCTCGCGCATGCCAGTCGGCTGTATCGCGTGGCCTATCCGTATCTCCAGTCCGGGTGGGCGGCGCGGGCGGTCGTGCAGGACATCTTCACCAGCCTGTGGAACCGGCGTGCGGATCTCGACGTGCACGGCTCGGTGACGGTGTATCTGACCGCCGCCACGCGCAACCGCGCGATGTCGGTGCTCCGGGAGGAGATCCGCCGGCGGGAGCGCGACGGGCGATGGGCACAGTGGGCGGCGGCCGAGTGGGAGGCGGGAGACGCCGGCCGGGTGACGGCGGGCGAGGCAGGGTGGGCCGGACAGCGGGCTGGCGGTGCCGCGTCGAGCGCCGGCGCTGCCATGCGGTCCGCGATCGAGCGCGCGCTCGCCGAGCTCCCCGAGCGTCAGCGGCTCGTTTTCCGGCTCCGGGTGGAGCGACAGCTGACGAGCGCCGAGGTCCGCGACGCGATCGGCGCCGTGTCGGTCAAAGCCGTCGAGCTCCTGTATGCGCGGGCCGTGAAGTCGCTGCGGGCGCGCCTCATGCCCGACCGTGGGAACGATCCCGAGCGCTCGTCCGACCCCGAGCGCGAGGGATAGATGACGGGCGGCGCGGGCGCCGTCCGTGAGGGGTCGCCGCCTTCGGCGGCGACTACTGAGATGTGAGCGACACGCCCGCACCGTCCCGGCGCCCCGAGGCGTCGCCCGAGCGATCGAGCGCGCTCCCGAGCGTCGGGGAGCCGCTGTCGGGGGTTGACGTGGATGCGTTGCTCGCGGCCTTCCTCGCCGGGACGTTGCCGGCGGCCGACCGCGGGCATTTCGAGCGGTGGCTCGACGCGGAGCCCGGTCGGCGGGCGATCGTCGCGGCGCTGCGGGGCGGGGGCGTGGAGCGGGCGGGTGCGGGTGAGGCGGGGGTGCGCACGCCTGCCGTGCTGCCCGGTCCCATCGACGTGCACGCATGGTGGCGAGCGGTCGGCGCCTCCCTGGTGAGTGCAGGTGATGGGGCGGCTGTGCGGGATGCACCGCGTCGCGCGCCGCTGGCGGTCGTGCGGTCGGAGCGGGCGGTGGCCGCTGAGCGACCGCGGTCCACGCCGGTCCTCCGGCGGTGGCACGGCCGGCCGGCGCGGCTGGGGCGCCCGGTCTGGTGGGCTGCGGCGGCGGCAGTCGTCGTCGGGGCGGCGTGGCTCGAGGCACGCGTGGGGCCGTGGGCCGGTCCGGGGTCAGCGCACGGCGCGGCGGTGCGCACGTACGTCACCGCGCGCGGTGAGCGGGCGGTGCTGACGCTCGAGGGGGCGCGGGTCGTGCTCGCGCCGGAGAGCGAGCTCCGAGTGGGGGCGGACTATGGCGATCGGGTGCGCGCCGTGACTCTTCGGGGCCACGCGTTTTTCGACGTCGTGCACGACTCCGCTCGGCCCTTTCGGGTTCGCACGCAGTCGCTCGTGACCGAGGACATGGGGACGCGGTTCGACATTCGCGCGTATCCGGGCGGCGCGGCCGCGCAGGTGATCGTCGCGGACGGCAGCGTCGCCGTCGCTCGCCCTGCGGGGGGTGCGGTGGAGCGGCTGGTTGGTGCCACGATCGTGCGGCGTGGATCCCGGATGATGCTCGACACCTCGGGGGCGATGCGTGTCGTGAGCGGGCTCGCCGTCGAGCGGGACATCGCGTGGGCGGACGGGCGATTGGCGTTCGTGGACGTGCCGCTCGGCGATGTGGTGCGTGAGCTGGGCCGATGGTACGACGTCGACTGGCGGCTTGCGGATCCCGACCTGCGGACGCGTCGGCTGACGGCGACGTTCGCGGGCGATCCGGTGGAGGATGTCGTGCACGCGATCGAGCGTGCGTTGGGTGTGCGAGCGCGGTGGAGTGGGCGGACCGTCACCCTCTTTCCGCCCTAGGCAGCGGTAGCGCGCGGCCGTCGACCTGGCCCGGCCGGTATCGGACACGCCGCGCGCGTTCACGAGACCAATTCACGATCAACCGCCCACGGGAGTGGGGGGGAGCTATGCGTCATCTCTGTGGTCGCGGTGATGCCGACCGGGGTGCGTGCGAGCGCGCGGGTCGGCGTGGCGAGGGGGAGCAAGAGGCGGGTCGGGCGGCGCCGGCGGGGCGGGCGGTGTCGCTGATGGCACGGTGGGCGGTCGTCGTGCTCCTCGAGTTGCTCGGGGCGGTGTACGGCGGCGTGCTCGTCGCGCAGACGCGGGGAGGGGTGGCGGGTGGCGAGCAGGTGACGCTCGCCGAGCGGGGCCCGCGATTCTACTGGTGGGCGCCGGACGGCGGCGGGGCGAGCGGCCGGGCGGGCCGGCCGGTGCGGGTCGAAGCGCGGGGCGTGGCCGTGCTCCGGGCGCGGATCGGTGTCGCGCTCGAGGACGCGACGCTCCCCGCCGCGCTCTCCGCGATCGGTGCGCAGGCGGGGCTGCGGCTCGTGTACGACCCGTCCATCCTCCCGCGGGACGCTCGCGTCTCGCTCCGGGCGGAGGACATCACCGTTGCCGCCGCGCTCACCCACGTGCTCCTCGACGCGAACGTCGATGTCGAGCTGGGTCCGGGTTCGATCGCCACCCTGACCGCGCGCCGTGGCAGCGCGGCCGCGCGTCCGCCGGCGACCGGGTCCGTCGCGGGCCACGTGACCGACGTCAGGACCGGCCGCCCGGTGCCGTACGCTACCGTGCAGCTCGTCGGGACCGGCCGCGGCGCCTCGGCGACCGACAGCGGCACCTATCGGATCGCCAACGTGCCGCCGGGGGCCTACACCCTCGAAGCGCGCGCCCTCGGCTACACGCCCGCTCGCCAGCCGGTGACCGTGTCCGCCGACCAGGTCACGGTCAGCGACATCGCCATCGAACGGTCCGCGAGCCAGATGGACCAGGTCGTGGTGACGGGGACCGTTGCCCCAACCGCCGTGCGGGCGGTTTCCACGCCGATCACGGTCGTGACCGCGTCTGAGATCCGCGATGAGCATCCGCGGACGATTGACCAGATCTTCCGTGAGGCCGTTCCCAGCGGCGTCGCCTGGGACCCCACCTCGAATCCCGAGAGTACACCGATCACCGTGCGAGGGGCGAGCACCCTCAACGCGGCTTCGGGGAGCGTCAAGATCTATCTCGACGGCGTCGAGGTCAGCGACCGAAGCTTTGCCGCGATCGACCCCAACAGCATCGACCATATCGAAGTGGTGCGTGGCCCGCAGGCTGGGACGCTCTACGGGTCGGACGCGATCGGAGGCGTCATGCAGGTCTTCACGAAGCGTGGGGACCCGGGGCTCAAAGTTCCTCTGATCGAGGCGTCGGCGGCGGCCGGGACGGCCCAGAGCCCGTACCGGGGGTACAGCGGGGCGATGCGCGAGGAATTCAGCGCATCGGTGCGAGGGGGAACGCCCGACATCGGCTACAATCTCGGCGCCGGCTATCAGCACACAGATGCCTGGGTGCTCGAGGGGCAGGCGGCGATCCCTAGCCTGTACGGCGGGATGCGATTCACGCAGGGGCCGCTTTCGATCGACCTGACGGCGCGCTACTACAGCCAACAGACCCCGCAGGCGGGTGACCCGCGGCTGGCCGCCACCGGGGATCCGTACTATTCCAAACCATTCTACGTCCAGCAGACGTCGACCGAGGAGACATACGGCGCCCACATCGTGTACGCGGCAAGTGACCGCTGGCGGCATACCGTCACGATCGGCGTCGACCGGTTCAGTGATGACGGACGCCAGCTTCAGCGTCGCTTCACGACGCCGGCCGATACCGAGCTATTCGTCGTTGGAGAGCAAGAGCCCAAGGCATCGCTCGGGTACAACACGTCTTTCACGATGCCGCTGTCCAGGAGTATCGGAAGCACGGTCACCGCCGGCGTGGACCACTACACCCTTACGACAACCGACTTCTTCACGACAGGCGCTCTGGCGTCGGCCGGCACCATTCCGTTCGATCCGGCGGTTCCGCCTTCGATCGCACGGAACGTGACGCAGAACACCGGTTATTTCGGGCAACTGCAGCTCGCGGTCGGTGGCGCGCTGTTCCTCACAGGTGGATTGCGTGCAGAGCAGAACTCGAACTTCGGCCGAGCGCTCGGCACTCCACTCTCCCCGCGGTTTGGGGTCGCATACGTGCGCACGTTCGGCGCGACGACACTAAAGACTCGGGGCTCGTACGGTGAAGCGATTCATCCGCCCGACCCGAGCGAGAAGGACGCCATCGCGTTCGCGACAAACCTCCAGCTTGCGAACCCCCGGCTCGGTCCCGAACGGCAGCGTGGGTGGGACGCGGGGGTGGACATCGCGGTCGGGTCCAGGGCGACATTCGGCGCTACGTACTACGATCAGGTCGCGGCGGACCTGATCTCGACGGTGCCCGTCAGTGCGCAGAATCAGAACTATCAATTCCAGAACGTCGGTCGCGTGCACAATACTGGGATCGAGCTGGAGGGGAGCTACTCGGCCGGTCCGGTGATCCTTCGGGGCCAGTACGCATACACGAGGAGCCGGGTCAATTCCGTCGGTGCCAACTACACCGGAGATCTGCGGGTTGGGGACCAGGCCTGGCTGGTACCTCATTCGACGGCCGGCGCATCCGCGACCGTGAATGTGCTGCGGCGGACGAACGTGACGCTCGGGCTCAGCGCCGTCAGCAGTTGGACGTACTACGACCTGTTCACCGAGTTCAAGTGCTTCGCTGGCTCGGCTGTCGGCTCGAGCGCGTGCCCGACCACCACGCGAGGCTTCCTCGTGCGATACCCCGGGTTCGCGAAGGTACGCCTCGGCGTGGACCAGGAGATCACTTCGCGGCTCTCTGCCTTTGTCGCGGTCGACAACCTCACGGACAACCAGAACTATGAGCTGATCAACACGTCCCCGGTGCTCGGTCGGATCACGATGCTCGGCATCAGAGTGCGGGCAAGATGACCGGGGCGCCGGCTGCCCCTTCGAGCACGATGATGGGGTGCGTGATGCACTGTTGCCGTCCGGCGTCCCTGTTGCTCACCGCTGGACTACTCCTCGCGTCGTGGGCTCATGGGCAACCGACGAGCCGGGAAGGGACGAGGATGTCAGTTGCGGCGCACGAAGGGGAGCGGAGCGTTCTATCCCGGCGACACAGGCTGGATCTGGACGACATTCTCACCAACCAGACAATCGGTGATGCTACGATGTCGCCGGCCGGCGACCTGGCGGCAATCGTGATTCAGCGAGCTGAGACGGCAGCCGTCGAACGGTACGGGTGGGTCGATGGTCCGTGGAATCGCGCCGATGTCTGGCTCGTGCCTCGGCGCGGCCGACTCAGGAACATCACCAACGGCGTGCGCGATGGCACCTGGCACTGGCAGCCGACCTGGTCGCCGGATGGCCGGTACCTCGCGATCCTGACGACGCGCGTGACCAACAACGTTGGAATCGAGGTGTGGGACGAACGAGCGGGCACGCTTCGCCGCGTCGGACCGCCCGGCGTGGACCTGGACGCCCACCTGGAGGCCTGGGGCCAGCCGATGGAGTGGGTCGACTCGACGACGTTGCTGGCGGCGTTCGTCCCGGCGGGGACGATTCCGCTCTACTACGCGTACGGTCCAAATCAACGGATCCGGCGGGATAGCGCCTGGGCGCGTACCGAACACGGCGCGCAGGCGTCGGTGAGCTTGCTCGAAGGTGGGGTCGAAACCCCGGCGGCTGCGCGCCCCCAGGGCTCACTGGCGCTGATCGATGTGCGCACCGGGCGGGTGACGATCGTCGCCCAGGCAAACATCCGCGAGACCGTCCTGTCCCCGGACCATCGGCAGGTCGCGCTCATCGCCGACGACGGCAATGACGTCATGGGACCAGGAGAAGGGCCACGCTGGCCGGAAGACGGCTCGTTCATCCGATTCTTCATGCACCGACGGCTGGGGCTCGCGCAACTGCAACCCGCTGGTCAGGTCCGCTGGATCGAGGGACTGCATGATCCTTACCTGAGCCCCTCCGGCGGTGCGTGGGCGGTCGATGGGTCGAAGTTTGTTGTGGCAACGCACTCGGGCGCGAGCCAGGCGACTCCCCTGGAGCATGTGGTCGTCGACGCCCACGGCATGGTCGGCGCGCTCACTCCGGACAGCTCCTTCCCTCGCGACACGCCAGTCTCGCCGCCGCCGGCGCAACGATCGGAGCTGGTGCTTGCCGTCGAGTCGCCGCGGACAGGGTTTGCGCTGTACACCTCCGAGCCAGCGGACGGATCGCTGATATGGACCAGGGATACGTCGAACGGTGCCCCCCACGTTCGGATGCGCCTCAATTCGCACCTGGGCAAGGTCGAGGACGACGTCGGGCAGGAGCGGCTGATTCACTATCGAGGGGCCGACGGCGCCCGTTACGCAGGTCAGGTACTCCTCCCCGCCGGGTATGTATCAGGCGTCCGCTACCCGACCATCGTGTGGCCGTACCCCGGGCACATCGTGCCGGACTCCTTGCCCCGACGAGCCTCCGGCAAGCCTCACTCTGCCTTCTATCCGATGATGGATCCGCACCTGTGGTCCACGCGCGGGTACGTCGTGCTCCAACCGTCGATCCCTCCGTCAAATGGAGATCCCGTAGTGTCGGTCGCGGGATACATCGACCCGGCGATCGACTCGCTGGTCGCGATGGGCGTCACAGATTCTTCGCGGCTCGCCCTGGTCGGCCATAGTCACGGTGCCATCCTGGTCTATGGTCTGATCACCATGAGCACGCGGTATCGAGCGGCAATCGCGATCGCGGGGTGGAGCGACATCCTGTCGTACTACGCAGCCTTCATGGCGAGCTACTGCTACTGCCGCGCCGACTTTCCCAACGAGTGGGTGCCGACGGGGCTGACGCAGTTCGAGGCGAGCAATGCAACGACCCCCTTGAGCCATTCGCTGCGGATCGGGGTGACGCCGTGGGAAGACCCGCTCCGGTGGCATCGCAACAATCCGATCGAGCATTTCGACCGGGTGACCACACCGCTCATGATCGTCAAGGCGGACAATGACACGTTCTATATGAGCGATGGAGATATCGCGTTCCAGGCGTTGAGCAGGCTGGGGAAGCGGGTGCGCTACGTACGCTACTGGGGCGAGGGCCACACGCTCTCCTCTCCGGCGAACCTGCGCGATTACTGGAGCCGCGCACGCGTCTGGCTGGACGACCTGCTTCATTCCAGCTTGGGGTCGGCGTCGCGCTGAATCGGACGGCCGCGGAGGGTCGTGGAATGCGACGAGGGCCGGGAGCATCCCGGCCCTCGTCGTTCTTCGGGACCGTTCAGAGCGCGAAGCCGACGCTGCCCTCGGGCATGGCCAGCCCGAGCGCCTCGTGCACGCGCGGGCCCGTCACCCTGGTCGTGCGAACGGCGTCCGCCGTCTGCGTCACTGCCGGGGTCTCATAGGGCCGTTTCATCGTGCCTCCTCGCCGCATTCGCGGCATGATTGTCAGCAACGTGAGTACGATTGCAGCAAGTGCGGGGCGGCGGTCACCGGGCCGCGACGCGTCGATCTGACTCACGGTGGAGGTGTAGGGTCAGGCGATCAACCGTGAGGGTGCTCACGCCCGGCCCTCGCCCCCGAGAGCCTCAGAGCGAGTACCCGAGACTTCCGACCGCCTCGCCCCGTCCAAAGCTCTCTGCCACCTTCTGACCGATCTGCGACGTGACGGCGACGACGGGCGCCGACGATGTCACTGCGGGTGCCTCGTAACGTGTCTTCATACGGTCCTCCCTGTGGCCGCGTCGAAGCGGCCGGTCAAGTGTGTCCCCTGCTGGTGGTGCAAATCGCTGTTGCCCTGCTCGCGTCGCGTCTCGGTGACCGGTCGACCAGAGCGCACGTGCAGCCACGTCTCGACGGCGAGTGTATAGATGGCCGCCGAAACGAGCTCTTCCGCGCCTGTACGGCATGCCTCGTCGATACCGGCGCGAAGTCTCACCGGGTCGATGCATCCCAACTGGGCCAGGAGCGGATCGTCCAGGATCCGGGCGATCGTAGGTCGCTCGCGGATCAGAGCTTGATGAACGAAGCCGAGGTTTCCACCCTTACCGACCCGTGTCCGCACCGGCTCCGGCAGGATACCCCGCATCGCTTCGCGCAGAATCCACTTGCGGGCATGCGGCTGCACACACATCTCCGGCGGCAGTCGAAGCCCGAGTTCGACCAGGGGCCGGTAGAGGAACGGGTGTCGCACATCGAGGCCTTCCAGCAGGTCATGGCGGCGGAGCCCGAGTGGGATCGACCGCATCTGCTCCTGCACGAGAGCGGCGTACTTCAGCCCGCGCGGACCTGCGTAGCTATCGTCGGCCGACGTCCCGACGATGTGTGCCGACTCGGCGGCGGACCGGCGAATCCAGGGCGGCAGGCTGGCACCTGGTACAAGACGCCGACGGAGGGTGGCCGGGAGGAGTGGGAGCAAGGCATTCCGGTAGGCCAGGTTCCAGAACGAGACGCGACCGATCGCGGCGCGTCTCAGCATCTCGCGCATTGCGTCGCGGACACGTCCCTGCGCGATCCAGTCGGCAAAGAAGAACATGTTGCCGAGCAGGTAGTGGTCGCTGCCAAAGCCCGTGAGGAGCACGCGACCTCCGGCAGCCTCCACGAGCTCACGGGTGCGTCGCTCGCGACCATGCAGCAGATGCTCCGGGTTGGGCTCATCGGTGACGGGCGGCAGCCCGTCCTCCGGCCTCCACGACCAGAAGTCCTGGACGAGCTCGTTCCGTACGCCGGTGTGCTTCGTGATGATCGATGAGAAGTGGCGCTCGTCGCCGTCCGTGCTCCACCTGTAGAGCCACGAGACAGTGCCGCTCACTCCGTATGCGACAGCATCTGTCCGGGCGAGCCACTGGGCTCCGCAGACGACTGACGAGGAGTCGAGGCCGCCCGAGAGCTGTGACCAGACATCGGGCTCCCCCGTCAGGCGGGCGCGGATCCCATCGAGAAACCGTTCGCGGAACTCGTTGCACAACTCGCTGGCCGCCCGGGATCGGATCGGCCGAGCCCTCTCGTCGGGTTGAAACTCGGCAGCCGCCCAGAACTGGCGCGTGCTCGTCCTGGCGTCGTTCAGCGTGACCACTGTTCCCGGCTGTACTGCGTCGACACCTGCAAACGCGCTCCGGCCAGGCGTCGGCGCCCGAAGGGCCGCCAGCTCGAGAAGGAACGCGAGGTCGTACCGTTCGTCGAGTGCGAGGAGATCGGCACGTGATGCGGCCGCCAGCAACCGTGCGTCGGGATGGCCGGATCTGGCGGAACGCGGGCGAGCATGGAACACTCGCTTCACTCCGAACGCGTCACGCGCGACCGTGAGCGTCAGCGCCACGGCGTCCCAGACGGCGAACGCGAAGTCCCCGAGATAGCTTCCGATGCGGCCATACCCGTTGCATGCGAGATCGGCAACGATCAGCTCCAAGTCGCTGACACACGGCCGATACTGACCGATCCACCGACGGACCTCTTGCGGGTTGTCGAGACGCGCGACGCCGACACCGAGGAGCGGGCCGACGCGGGCGATCCGGGGCGCGGCGAGCGAATCCCCCCCAGCAATCAGGACCGACGCTGAGCCCGCATGCACCCATCGGGCGGTGTAACCGCGGTAGCGAGGGAGGCGGTCGTACGGGCGGCGCACCTCCTCGGGAACGACGGCACCACGACCATGCGCCAGCAGCAGGAAAAAACTCACCGAGGCAGCTCCGGCAGAGCGACATAGTGCCGGACATGTTCCTCGAAGTCATTGAGCACCCGCCCTTCGTGCTCGACCCAGGCATGCGCCTGGAACGGGTGGGGCTGGAGGCCGAGTCGGAACGTCACCGGCACCCCTGCCCGCGCGAGCGAGTAGTAGAGCGTCAGAGATTGCTCGAGGCATAGGGCACGACCCGGCCACAGCGCACTCGCAAGCGCAACAGCGTCGAGTGTCGCGCTGATCAGCTCGTCTTGTCGCTGCGCCCGGGCTGACGGCGCGGCGATCGGGGAGCGGGGCGAGCGCCGGACCCACCGCAGCGTCCGGGCGAACCCCAGCGTCGCCAGGCTGACTTTTATGGCGAACAGCCGAAGCGCACAGCGCGCTGCGGAGGGGGCTCGCGAACTCCTGCGATAGGCCGACCGGTCGACAAGGACCACGCGCTCCATCCCGATCGACCCCGACACACTGGCGGGCGTTGACGTGCGCACTAGGACTCCTCGGTGTGGTCCGACACCAGGAGCCCAGTCTGCTGGAGCGCGCCTAGCAGGGCGGCTACGTCCTGCTCCACCGTTCCCGCGGTCGCACCCGGCGGGAGCTCGAATTCGGTGCAGACGCGCTCGACGATCGAGGGGAAGTCGGTCCTCGCGTCGAGTAACTCCCACACCAGGCTCGCTGTCCGGTTCAGTCGGTGATACCGGCCGTGTCCTACGTCCAGGAGAAGCACCTCCCCGTCATGCGTCGCGCTCACTACGTCTGGTGCCGGCCTGAGCTCTCCCGCGATCGGGAGCTGACGAATGTCCTGCGCGGTGTGGTGTCTCTGGCCGAATAGCATGGGGAGCTCGCACGGGGTGGCCGGCTCACAGCAGGTACGCGGAGCGCATCCTCTGGCGGACAGACTACGATCCGCGCGGAGAGCCGCCAATCGCCTCGGCGCGACAGAATTGCTCGTGCGCGACACCAGAGTCAGCAGTCGTCGGCAGCGTGCGTGGTGATGCGCCATACCTGTTCGCGCGCGGATCGTCGTGATCGCTGACTGGTTGGCGCGCGCCGCCTTCAGGCGTTCCGCACGGTCACCGACGCCATCACCGCTTCGAGCGCGGCATTGAAGCCGCCGCGCTCGCGGAGGGTGTGCGGCGTGATGCCGGCCGCCCAGCGGCGCGTGAGGCGCGTGATGCCGCTCGAGTGGGCGAGGTTGTGGCGGTGGCGAACCCGCCGCGCCGACATCCCGTACTCGTCCATCAGCCAGAGCGCGTCGAGCGCACGGAACGACTGGAGGACGGTGTGCGCCGTGGACCACCCGGCGCGGTCGAGCCGGCGCTCGATTGTCCGCGCGGTGCTGTTGCTCCACTGCGCGAGCTGCGCGACCCCGCGGCCGCTCGCCGCCTTGAGGGCCGCGAGCGTCAGAAAGGTGTGCAGGTCGGCCGGGGCCAGTGGAATCAGATGCGCCAGGATCACGTGCCCGGCGGCCGACGACAGACGCCCCGCCAACGCCCGCTGCACGGTCGACGCCAGGGGCTCGAAGGGAGCCACCACGTACTCGATCGGGATACCGGGGATGAGCGCCGCGCGCAACGCCTCGAGGCGATGGCGCTCCGGCTGGTCGTAGACGATGATCGCGAGCTGCGGCATGTGCACGGCGAGCGACACGACGAGGGGCGCGATGCCCCGACCCTGGGCATCGACCGCCTCAACCACGAGCACATCCAGCGACCCCACGAGCGACGGGTCGGCCGACCGCAGGTCGGCGTCCAGGTCGATGACCGGCCCGGCCAGCGCGAGCTGTTGATGCGCCTGCGCCCACAGCGCGGGACTGTGGAGCGCCGCGCCGATCCTCCCTCCGCGCATGGCCGCCGCCCGGTCAGCGCCACGCCACGAGACCCACCTCCTGCCACGCGACCAGCCGCGCGAGCACCTGACGCGCCAACGGCCGCGCCGCCCGCCCGCTCTCCCACCGGATGCGCTCCACGAGCACGGGCACGAGCGGCTCGGCGCCGAGGATGTCCCAGAGCCGCTCGCCCAGCTCGTCGAGGGCGAACGCCCCGCCCGTGCCCGGCGCGATCAACACCGCACGATCCCCCTGCTGCCGAACCACGGCAAGCGGCGATCGGACCAGGTAGGTCCCGGTGACCCTCGGCGCCGGCGCGGGCAGCGTCACACTCGCTGCCATCGTCAGCCCGAGCGGGGCAAGGTCGCAAACATGCGATCAACATGGCACGCGGCGAGGCCAAGTATCCATCTGCTGCGTAACCGTGGTGGCCATGGGGTTACCCGAGATCACTCGGGCGGCTCGCCACCCCCGACGGGATCGTTCCGGCGCGTGAGCCGCTGCACCACGCGGACCGTCAGGTCGTCCGGCGCGATCCGCTGCGCCAGCACCGACGGCCGGAGACCCGTCGCCCGCCGCGCATCATGGACGAGCGCGGCTGCCGTCGCGTAGCCCACCGAGCGCGCGACGTCGGTCACCCGCGCCTCGCCCCCCCGCAGGCCATGATACGCCCGCACGACCCGCATCGCCCGCACGAATGCGCGCGGCGTCGCCAGCCCCGCCCGGGCGAGAAGCCGCGAGCAGGTCCGGATCGGGATCCGCGCCACCCGCGCGAGGTCGGCTCCGGTTCGCATCGTGCGCGGCGCATGAAACCCGGCATCGATCGCCGCCGCGAGCGGCGCGGGCAGCGCACGGAGCGCTGGCGCCAACCGGTCGAGCACCCGCGTCGCGAGCGTGTCCGCCCGCGCGAGATCCAACAGCTCGCGGAACGCGGCCGGATGATCGTCGAACCCCTGCACCGCGATCCGGTGCACGCCGACGGCGAACAGGTCGAGCGTGCCGTGCACGCCGCCCGCCGAGAGCGGCACGTACGCGATCACCGGAACCGCAGGATAGCGTGCGAGCGTCGGGCTCAGCTCGCGGACGCTCGCCATCCCCGGTGTCTCGGGATCGATCACCACGACGTCGATCATGCGCGTGCGGAGCACAGTCGCGAGCTCACCGACACTCTGCGCCGTATGCAGCGCGTGCGCCGTTCCAATCGCGGCCCGGAGGCGCTGGAGTCTGGTGGCCGGCAGGAGAACGGCGACGTCCACGCGTGACGCAAGGGCAAGAGAAGGGAGAGCGATGCACCGGGGATAGCGCGAGCAGCGAACGGCAGCACGAGCGGCAGGCAGTGCGGTCGGCGATCTGGCCGAAACGGCGGAGTCATTGGCCGAGAGACGGCAGTGATTCGGTGAGGGGCGCCCGTAGCGTGGCGGCATGTCCGGCCGGCCTCACTCGCGCCGCACCCTGGCCCCGACCGGATTCACCGTCACCCGGAGTACCACCATGGCTCGCCTGTCTCCTGTCGCGTCCGCCGTCTCCGCCCGCTCCTCGGCCGCGCCCTCCTCCCACGCCGCGGAGCAGGCGCACCGCCATGCCGCGCTCGGGGTCCCGGGCACGATCATCGCGCTCGTCGCCGCCGCAGGGATCGTTGCGTGCGCCTCACCGACCGCACCGTCCACGGCGCGCGCCTGTCCCCCAGGTGTCAGCGTCGGCAGCGGCCAGTGCTGATGCCCTGAGCATCGGCCATCAGCGACGGACACTGTCGGATGGGCGTCATCGCCACGTCATCCGCGTGTCGGTGGCGCCCGCCGACCGGGCGGGCGTCCGTCCCTCGGGTCGGCCTCGGCTGCTGCCCGGTGCTGCCACATCTGGCGTCGCGCCGACCGTACGAGCCGCGTGACTTGCTCGACCGCCGCCGATACCGGCCGGGTCGGTCCGGGGAACGGCGCCGGGGAAGGGGAGGCGGCGGGCAGGGACGACGTCGACGCGCTGACGGTTGCGGCTTTCGACCCATCGACCGCCTCATCGAGCGCTGAGATCGGACGGCCGGCGCGCAGCTCCGCGATCGCTTCGTCCGCCCGGATGAGCGCCTGGTTGGCGCGGACGGCGGTGGCGACGGCCTGGGTCTCCTCGAGCAGCGCGATCGCGGCGGACACGGAGCCGAAGCGGGCCTCGCCATAGGCCTCGTACAGGCGGGCCCAGGGCGCCAGATAGGCGGGCACCACACCGCGACGCGCCGCATCGTGCAGTGAGCTACGCAGCGACAGGAATGCCTCGCGCTCGCCGTCCAGCACTGCCAGCTCCAGCAGGTTGATCGCGGCCGCGACTCGCACTTCCCGTTCCTGGGCCGATACGTACAGCACCAGGTGGATGTCCCGGGCGACGGCGCGGAGCCCCATGTCCGCGAGGTTGCGGGCGATGTCGGACCAGACCCGCTCTCGCCGCAGCGGGTGCCGGTACGCGCGCCAGGCGGCGAGGTACTGCTCCAGCGCCAGCTCGTACTGCCGCTGGGCGTTCGCGATCACGCCGCGATCGTGCCGAGCCAGCGCCAACACGTCGTCCCCCTTGCTTCTCCATCTCCGCCTTTCCCTCTCGCCCGCGGCGGTGTCGCCGCGGCGCGACGCCAGCGCGTCGGCGATGATCTCATCCAGCGCTGCCGCCGCGGCCGGATAGTTGCCCAGCTCGCGAAGCACGTTCGCCTGGGCGATCCGAATCCGCAGCGCGCTGTCCCGGTCGCCCCGCATGTCCGCCGCCGCTCGGCCGGCCGCGTACGCTGCCGACGCACCCGCGATGTCGCCCGCCATACGCCGGACGTAACCCAGTCGGTCGTAGGCGTGCGGCACGAGCGAGCGAAGATGCGGCGCGCCGTCCCCGTCCGGGGCTGCCGCCAGACGGAGCACGGTCTCGTAGACATCCCCCGCCAACGTCCAGCGGCCGTCGCTTCGTAACAGGTGGGCATAGCGAAAGAGCGCGACCGCCATCGCCTCCCGGTCACCGACCGCCGAGGCCGCGATCAGTTGCCGCAGGGCGCGAGTGGTCGCGTCCGCTCCGGACACGGCGTCGACCGCGGTGCGCGCCGCGTCCACCACGGCGGCGACCAGCGGCCGGCCCGCGCCGCCGCGCTCGGTCGACCGGCCGGCGGAGCGCCACTCGCGGGGCGAGCGGGACCTTGCCCGCGCGGGCGCGCCTCCGGCTGCGTGCCCGGCTGCGTGTCCCGTTGCGGGTCCGGGAACCGGCAGCGCGTGCTGCGCACGGGCGATGTGGCGGTCCACGAGCCGCAGGGTCACGAGGCCGGCGACGGTGGCGGTCCAGCCGGCCGAATCGCCGGCATCGGCCATCGCGGCGAGCGCCGCGACGAACGCCATGTGCGTCGGCCCGGGCGGCGCGGGCTGTGGCTCACCGGTGAGGCGACTCCTCGCGGGCGCGACGTCGGAGCGGTCCGGCGGCGACATGCGAGCAAGGTGGTGAACCCGGCTCGCGACGGGAAGTACGCGAACGCGACACCGCTCCGCGCCTCGCTTGACGGGGCTCGGGGCCGGCGGTACGGTGCACGTCCATGCGCCGAGCGAGCGGCATGGAACGCGACCCGACCCGGCGAGGCGGGCATCGAGAGAGATGCCGGGCCCGAGGACAGCGGTGATCGCGGCGCTCGTGACCGACCGGATTCTGCGCAGCCGACTGGAGCTGGGATTCGCCGAGCGTGGGGCCGCCGAGCGCCAACGCACGGTCTGGTGCGGCACCGCGGAGGCGCTGTACCGCGCGGTCGCCGACGAGGCGGTGACGGTCGTGATCACGGAATGCAGCGCGCAGGCAGCGCACCGCGCCGAAGCATCGGTCCGACGCCTTCGCGAGGATTTCCCCACCGTGCCGGTGCTGGTCTACGGTTGGTACACGATGGAGGCGGCGCGGGGGTTCTTCGCATGTGCGCGCGCCGGCGCGACCGATGTCGTGATCGCCGGCCACGACGACGTCGGCCCCGCGCTCGCGGACCTCCTGGCCACCACCACCGCGCTGCACATCACCCAGCGGGCGCTCGCGCGCCTCGCACCGGTCGTCCCGGTCGAGATCCTGGCACTCGTGGGATGCGTGCTGCGCGATCCGCGCGGGACACGAAGCGTCCGCGAGCTTGCCCGACGCCTCCGGGTCCATCGCAAGACGCTCGCCGTCCGCTGCCGCCGCGCCGGCGCGCCGCCGCCGGGCGAGCTGGCGAGCTGGTGTCGACTCGTGCTCGCCGCCGAGCGCCTCCGGGACCCCGGCCGCACCGCCAATCGGATCGCCCAGGAGCTCGCCTTCGGCTCCGGTGCCACCCTGTCCAAACGGCTCAAGCGGTACACCGGCGCCACGGCGGCCGCCGTCCGCGTGCAGGGGGGTGGAACATTGGTGCTGGAGTGTCTGGTGGAGCGGATCCAGCGGGGCCGAGGTTGCCGGCGCCCTCAGCCGCCGCCCGAGACGCCATAGACGCGCCGACGCCCGGCGCTCGGCGTCCCTTCGTGTCCGAGTCAGTCCAGGGCGGTCGGCGTCAGTCGGTCCGGGGGACGCTTCGCCCGCGACGGGCGATGTGCGCTGCCAGGGCCGACGGGAGCGCGAAGTACAGCGCGAGCGCGAGGTTGAGGAGGAGGCTCACCGTCACGCTCGCGATGCCGACGACGAACACCACGGCATAGATGAGCGGACCCCACCGGTAGCTGTCCGTGATCTGCCGGACGATGTCCGGGTCGTGGTCCGGCCCGAGCAATCGTCCGCCGCGCGATGCGGACCGCCAGAGCACGTTGTAGCAGACCGCGATCAGCACGAAGATACCATTGTATACCATCGCCGCCGCTTCGTGGCCGGGGCGGTCGAGGTAGGTGGCGACGAGTGATGTCGTGAACGGGAGCACGACGACGCCGAAGAGCAGGAGCCCGTTGGAGAAGAGGAGTCGGTCGTCCCAGCGACCGATGTGGGCGAACAGTCGGTGATGGTTGACCCACATGATGAGGATGGTCGCGTAGCTGGTCACGAACGCGAGAAAGGTCGGCCACTCGGCGACGAGTGCCCCCATGAGCGTCTGCCCGGGCGCCAGGTCGTGCGGCACCTTGAGGTCGAGCACCAGCAGCGTCATCGCGATCGCGAACACGCCGTCGCTGAATGCTTCGACCCGCCCGGTCTCCGTCCGCGCCATCCTCGCTCCTTGCCTGCGTCAGCTCCCTCGAAAGACGCAACGTCGACCGCCGAGCCAATGTACTGCCCGGCGCGCGCCGGGTGACAGCGCGCGACGGCCGGCGGCGGCGGTCACCCGGCCGCGCGCGGCCCGGCCCGTGGACTCGGCAGGAGCGGGAGGGGGGGAGGGGGGGAGGGGGGGAGGGGACGAAGGGGCAGGGGCGCCCGGCCCGCTCTGGGCCCGCGTGGAAGGGTGGTCAGCAGTGCCTGCCAGGAACGCTGGTCGGGGGCGATGCGGAGGCCCGAGACGAGGAGCGCGCGCGCCTCACCGGAATCCCCCTCGTGGACGTACAGCTCCACGAGCGCGGTGCGGATCTGGAGATGGGTCGAGTCGACCGCCAGGCCGCGGGTGAGCCACCGTATGGCCGAGCCGGTGTCACCGACGACGAGCGCGGTGGCGGCAGCATCGTGCAACACGGTCGGATCGGCGGAGAAGAGGGCGATCGCGCGGCTGTAGCTCGCGTGCGCGGCCGGGTAGTTGCCCGCTTCGCGAAGGACCCGCGCTCGGAGCGCCGGTCCGCGGTAGCTGTCGGGCACACGCGCCTGCATGGCCGCGATCACCGCATCGGTGTCGTGCCACATCGGGATCGCCTGCTCGGCGAAGGTCAGCGCGACGACGAGCAGCACGGACGCGAACGCGAGGAGCGCCCGACAGAAGAACAGGGTCGGCCCCGGCCACCGCTGCCGGCCGCCGCTCCGGGTGAGCACGGTCAGGCTCCCGCCCACCATGAGCACGCCTCCGATGCTCGGCGAGTACAACGTCCGCTCGGCCAGGATGACGCCCGTGTGGACGGCGAGGTTGGCGACGGGGGCGAGCGTCGCGGCGCCGAAGAGGATCGCCAGCGCCCACGGCGACGGGCGTGCGGCATGCCGCACGAGTGCCGCGATCCCCACGCCGACCAACCCCACCCCACACGCGACGAGCGCCAGGTCGGGGTGCGCGATCTGGTCATCGGTCGGCGAGTAGTCCGGGGCGGGACGCCCGGGCGTGAGCACGAGCGCCACGGCGCGGGGCAGGGTGGCGAGCGCCAGGAGCACGGCGCGGACGCCCGTCGCCTCGTGGAACGCCGGGTGCGGCCTGTCCCCGGCAAGCGCGCCGAGGACGATCACCCGGAGCGCGATCATCGTCGCCACGCCGATCACCGACGCGCCGACGAGATGCCAGACGGCGCGGCGGCCGCTCGCGTCTCGCGCGCGGCCATGCGTGCCACCGCCCGCACCCGGCCACGCCGCCAGCCACGCGGCCGCCCACACGATCGCCGGCGCGGCGACCCCGGTCTCCTTGCTCGCGACAGCCATCGCCGAGAGCAGCCCGACGGCCAGGGCGCGGCCGGAGCGCCCGAAGACGGGGGGCGACGACTCGGCGGAGGCCGAGCGGTCACCCTCGCCCGGAGGCGCAGCGCCCGAGATCAGCACGAGTCCCAGGAGCGCCGCGCCGCAGAGCAGCTCCGACTGGCCGACGACGTTCGCGACCGCCTCGACGTGCACGGGATGGACGGCGAAGAAGAGCCCGGAGGCCAGCGCCGCGGCCGGCGACCACCAGCGGAGAGCGACACGCGCGACGAGCGCCGAGACCAGGGCGTGCGCCAGTGCGCTCACCAGATGAAAGACGACCGGAGCGCCGCCACCCAGGAGCCACTCGAGCCCGAAGGTCAGCGTCGTCAGCGGTCGATAGAGCTGGCCGGTCGTGTACCAGTAGGCGATGCCGAGCGCCTGCGGCAGCGTCGACCAGTGCTGGATGCGCACGTTCCTGGCGACGATCACGACATCGTCGTACGCGAACCCGTTGCGCAGGGCGGGCGCATAGGTGATGAGCGCCACCGCTCCGACGAGCCACGGGATCGCGTCGGTCAGGTGCTCGCGGCGGCGAGCGTCTGCTTTCATCCGGAGGTGGTCCAGTGGGGTCGTGGTCGGCTCGTGTCCGGGCGAAGTGTGGCGGCCCCGGCTCCGCCTATTGACGGACCAGGGCGGGAGCGCGGCACGCCGACCTGGACGAGCTCGGCGCACCCGCCCCGCCGCCCGCAGTTGCGCACGCCGCGCCCGCCCGCCAAGCTCCGTCAGCGCCTTGGCGGCGGACCGGCGGCCGCGGTCGAGAGCGGGCGAGACGGGCCCGGAGGCGCCAGTGTTCCACCTCGTGGAGGACATGAGCGCATGTGCCGCAACATCAGGCCCCTCTTCAACTTCGACCCGCCAGTGACCCGCGACGAGATCCGCGCCGCGTCACTCCAGTTCGTGCGGAAGATCAGCGGATTTCACAAGCCCTCGCAGGCGAACGCGCCGGCGTTCGAGGCGGCCGTCGACGAGGTCGCGGCGGCCGCCGCTCGGCTCCTCCGATCGCTCGAGACGACCGCGCCGCCCCGGAATCGCGAGGTCGAAGCCGCCAGGGCCAGAGCCCGAGCCGCCGAGCGCTTCGCCACCTGATCGCGACCGGCAGCGCCGCGGGCCCGGTGGCACCACTCGCTCCCGATCGGCGGCCGCTCCGGCTCAGAGACCGAGATCGACGCTCAGGAAGAAGCTGCGCGCGGGCGGGTAGGGGGTGACCTCCTGTCCGCGCGTGACCGGCGTGTTACCGAAGTCGCTCACCTCGGGATCGAGGCCCGAGTAGTGGAAGGCGGCGAACGGATTGCGCGCCGACGCGGTGAGGCGGGCACTGTGGAGGATCCCGCGGACCGGTCCGAGCAGGGCCTCGGGCAGGTCGTAGCTCAGCGCGACCTCCCGCACCTTCACGAAGCTCGCCGACTCGACGTACGGCAGGAGCCCCCGCGTCACGGCCGCCATCCGGCGGGCCGACGCGGCGGAGTCGGCGAGGAGGAACAGGCCGTTGTCGTAGTACGCGTTAGTGAGGTTGATGACATTGCCGCCATTGCTCCAGTCGACGAGGCCCGAGAGCCGCCACCGGTGCCAGCTGATCGTCGAGCCGGCGCTCACGACGAAGTCGGGCTGCGCGTCGCCGACCTGGAGCGGTGAGCCGTCGCGAGTCGATGCCCCCACGTTCACGATCTCGGTGACCGACCGCCCGACCTCCGCCCGATAGGTGCCATAGACGCGCCCGAACCCCTGCGCGATCGTGAACGGGCCGTTCGGCAGCGCGTCGACGCGGCTGTAGTTCCGGGCGAAGGACGCGCTCAGCAGCCAGCGGAGCCCGCCCGGCGTCTCGATCGCCGTCCCCTGCGCCGACAGCTCGAGCCCCTGGTTCGTGACCTGTCCCCCGTTGAAGGCGACCGCGTTGAGGGTGGCCGACGTGGGCGTCGGTCCCAGCAGGACCAGGTCCGAGATGCGCTTCTGGTAGATCGTGGCCGACAGCTGGAGGCGTGACCGGAACATCGAGGCGTCCAGGCCCGTCTCGATCTCCGTGCTCATCTCGGGCCGTAGGCGCGAGCCATCGACCTCTGCCAGGATGTTGGAGTTCGGGTCGGTGCCGACGATCGCGGCTCGCGTCGCGCCGGCGTACGTGCGATAGAAGTTCTGCGCGTTGTTGAACACGAAGCCGTAGCCCGGCGCGAGCCCGGCGCGTCCGACCGCGGCGCGGAGCGTGAGCGCGTCGAGGGGGCTCGTGAGCCGCGGCAGGCGATACGCCGCCGTCGCGTGCGGAAACGCGTAGAGGCGGCTCGGCGCGCCGTCGGCCGAGTTCCGGTCGCCGGTGATCCCGGCCGTCAGGGCCAGACGCTCGTGGAGCGCGAGCACCTGCTCCTGGAGGTACACCGACTGGGACCGCGACCGGTATGCGTACTGGAACTGCGTCTGGAAGCGGGCATCGCGCGGGACCGTCCCGCCTGGCGGGAGCCCGATTCCGACCAGGTCGGGATTCCTGACCGAACGATCGTCCTGGGTCACGCCGAGCGACGTCGTGGCGTCGATCCCATGGAGCCCCATGTAGTGATGGACGACACCGATCGCGCCATTGTCGTAGACGGCCGTCGCCCGGGCGATATTGACGATCCCGGGGAACCGGAACCCTTGCTCGATCTCGAGCGTGGAGCTGGCGAGATCGACGTCGCGCTCGTGCGCCACGTCGGCCCCGCCGGCTGCCGAGATCGCGATCGTCTGTCGGGCGCTCTGGTATGCCTGCCAGCCGAGCGTCGCCCCGCCGATGAACCGCCCGACCGTCGACGGCGTGCGGATGCGTGCCGCGTCGGCGAACGGATTCGCGAACGCGAACGGATTCGCCACGTACTCGCCGCCGACATTGTGGCGGAGGTCGACGAACTGCGGGGTGGTGGAGAAGACACTGTACGGCGTGATGTCGACATTGTCGTTGCCGTTGACGCCGCGGTCCGCGACCGAGTGGGCGTAGTAGAACGTGCCGGCCGCGGTGAGCCGGCGGCTGACCGTCTGGGAGAGATTGAGCCGAGTCGCCTGCTTGGAGTAGCCCGTGTGGAGCATCAGCCCGTTGTCGTACTTGTCGAGCAGTGAGGCGAAGTACGCCAACCCGCCGCTCGTGCCGGCGACACTCACGTCCCCCTCGCCCGAGGGCGTGTCGCCGGCGAACAGTTGGTCCTGGAAGTTCTGCGGTCCCTCGTAGAGCGCACGTGGGAGGTCCCCCGCGATCCCGGCGTCGGCGTGCCACCAGGCATTGGCGCTCGCGTACGTCGGGAACGTCCGGAGCGCGAGCCTGTTGGCGGGGAGGTACGTCCCGCCGCGCGCCGTCAGGTGCCAGCTTGCCCGGCCCGGCGTCCCCTGCTTGGTCGTGATGAGAATGGCGCCGGCGGCCGCCTTGTTCCCGTAGATCGCCGATGCCGACGGGCCTTTGAGGAACTCGATCCGCGCGATGTCGGCCGGGTTGATGTCGGCGATGCGGTTTGGCGTATTGTCCTCGGGGTTCTGCGCGTAGGGCACGGGCCCCGCGGCCGTGATCGCATTGAGCCCCGAGTAGAACGTCTCGTTGTCGGCAATCACACCGTCGATGACATAGAGCGGGGCCGCACCCGAGTTGATGGACGCGACCCCGCGCATCTGGACCTGCATGCCGCCGCCGGGCGCGCCGCCGTTGTTCTGCTGCGCGACGACTCCGGGGATGTGCCCCTGATAGCCATCCTCCACCGTCGGGAGGGGCGTGTCGCCGAGCTGGGCACTATCCAGTGCCGCCGGCGCGTGCGCGGCGGGGGCACTCCGCGCGGTGGATGCCACGCCAGTCGTGGCGCTCGGGTCCTGGGCCCTGGCCAGATGCGACCCCGCTGCTGCGCCGAGCACCTCGCAGGCGCAGAGTGCGCCGATCAGCGCTGCCCAGCGCTGCCGTGCCAACCCCCATCCGTGCATTGGCCCCCCAGGGGCGCGGTCGTTCGCGGAGCGCGTGGGCGCGGCGTCCCGCCCGCCGCGCGCCCCTCCATTCTACTATCGTGCACAGCGTCGGGGGCGAGCCAAGCCGGGCCGGATCGTGGCGTCGGTCGTGCCCGACCCTCGAGCCTGGACCGTGCAGCAGCACCCTCTCGCCGGTCGCGGTGGTCTCCGCAGGGGATCCGTCCGCAGGGATCCGTCCGCAGGGGATCCGTCCGCAGGGATCCGTCCGCACGCGCCGGGAGCCCATAGCGGCGGCGCGCCATCCGGGCTTGACCACCGCCCAGGACGCCCCTACAGTTCCACCATAGTGGACGCACACGGCACTATCGAGTACAGCTCCGCCGCCCGGCGGCTCGCGATCCGCCCGCCCACGCGGCTGGGCGTCGCGCGGTCGGCCCGCGCTCGGGAAGCGCTGCGCTCCGTCCGGTGATGCGGCGAGACACTCGGGGGGCCGGAGCCAAGGCAGCGGCGCGACCGCGTCCGCGGCGGGAGGTCGGTCCGACGACGCCGGCGCTAGCAGCGCCGGCAGCCCCGCCGACTCCGCCGCGCGCGGTGCCGGCGCTCGGCAACGCCGTTCGTGCCCGGCGCATCGCGCTCGGCTGGTCGCTTGGCGATCTGGCGGCGCGCTCGCACGTGAGCCGCGCCATGCTTTCGGCGATCGAGCGGAACGAGAAGAGCCCGACGATCCGCGTCCTGTGCCAGATCGCCGAGTCGCTGGGCGTGCGGGTCTCCGAGCTCGTCGGGGAGGGACCGGCCGTGGGCACCGAGATCCTGCGGCGCGGCGAGCGGCACCCACTCGTCGATCCGGCGAGCGGCATGACGCGCTCGCTGCTCTCGAAGCACCTCGTGTCGCACGGACTCGAGGTGATCTGGTACACCGTGCCGCCGAACCGGGCGAGTGGCGCCTTCCCGGCGCACCGGTCCGGGGTCGTGGAGCACATCACCGTCGTCGAGGGCGTCCTCGCGCTGGAGATCGGGACCGAGCGGGTCACGCTCCAGTCGGGCGACTCCATCACCTACCCTGCGGACATCGTGCACGGGTTCCGGAGCGTTGGGCGCGGGGAGTGCGCATTTCTTCTACTCATCGACTCATCGCGATCGTGACGTGGTGACGCGGGCGGCGCGCGGCCTCGCGCGCGCTCCCGTCCGGGCCGCGGACATGATCGACGGAAGTCGACCGACCGACAGGGGGCAGGGATGGCGCTGGACGTGGTGAAGCTGCGGGCCGACACTCCCGGGTGCGGGCACGTCGTGCACCTCGACAACGCGGGCGCGGGCCTCATGCCGCGGCCGGTGCTCGATGCCGTGGTCGGGCATCTCCGGCGCGAGGCGGACATCGGCGGGTATCAGGCTGCCGATGACGCGCAGGAGGCCGTTCACGAGGCATACGCCGACGTCGGCCGGCTGATCGGTGCGCGGGCCGAGCACATCGCCGTCGTCGAGAACGCCACGGTTGCATTCTTCCAGGCCGTATCGGCGTTCGACTTCGGGCCGGGCGACGTGATCGTCACGACCCGGAACGACTACATCTCGAATCAGATCACCTACCTGTCGCTCGCACGGCGGCGAGGCGTCGAGATCCGTCGGGCGGCAGACCTCGAGAGCGGCGGGGTGGATCCGGAGTCCGTGCGCGAGCTGCTCCGCGATCCGCGGGTGCGGCTCCTGGCGGCGACCTGGGTGCCGACGAACTCGGGACTCGTGCAGCCGGTCGAGGCACTCGGGGCGATTGCCGAGGCGGCGGGCGTGCCGTACCTCGTGGACGGCTGCCAGGCCGTGGGGCAGATCCCGGTCGATGTCGGCCGGCTGCGCTGCGACTTCTTCTCGGCGACCGCGCGGAAGTTCCTGCGGGGCCCGCGCGGGATCGGGTTCCTGTACGTGTCGGATCGCGCGCTCCGGCGTGGTGACAGTCCTCTGTACATCGACATGCGAGGCGCGGAGTGGGTGGCGGCCGACGAGTTCCGGCCGGCGGCGGACGCGCACCGATTCGAGAACTGGGAGTTCGCGTACAGCCTGGTGTTGGGGCTCGGGGCGGCGGCGCGCTATGCGCGCGAGGTCGGCGTGGAGCAGGGCGGCGCTCGGGCGCGCGCGCTCGCGGCCGTCCTTCGTCGGCAGCTCGCCGTCCTCCCGGGCGTGCGCGTGCTCGATCGCGGCCGCGATCCCGCCGCCATCGTCACCGCCGAGGTCGCCGGCCGGTACGCCCCCGAGCTCGTGGCGGCGCTCCGTCGCCAGCGCATCAACACCACGCCGACCCTGCGCGGATACGCCGTGATCGACATGGATGAGAAGCAGGTCGAGTCGGCGCTCCGCATCGCGCCCCACTACTACAACACGGAGGAGGAGATCGACACCGTCATCGCCGCCCTTCAGACCCTCGTCGCGCCCGCGTCGTAATGGCGGCCGCCACGCCGCCCCGCGTCGTAGGGGCGGCATTCATGCCGCCCGCGACTCGCATCCCGCACCGATGCCCGGCCCGGCATTCATGCCGCCCGCGATTCGCATCCCGCACCCATGCCGGGGCGGCATTTCATGCCGCCCGCTGACGGCATCCCCACGAATGCTGGCCCCGCCGCCGGCGTTGCGGGCGGGGGAAACCACTCATGTTGCAGGAGCCCGACGCCGAGCGTGTTGCCTCGCCTCAGCAGCGGAGCGATCGCCGTTCCCGACGACGTCGACCGCATGGGCGCCGACGTGGTCGAGCGACTTTTTGGGTTGGGTGGATGAAGATGTTGCTGGGCACGCGCCCTCCTCGCACACATTGAGCGCAGGCCCCGGCGCTCGCGGCTCAGGCGGGGAATGGGCTCACGTACCGCAGTCCTTTGACGTACGGGGCGATGAGGTCGAAGTCCCGATCGGCAGTGACGAGGGTGATGCCCTGCTCGCGGCAGGATGTCGCGATCAGCACGTCGTTGACGAGCGAGCGGCTGCTGCCCACGTCGCTCAGGCCCTCGTCCCGGATCAGATCCGGCAGCACTCGTCCGCACTCATAGAACGCCTGTGGCGACGGAGCAAAGACGCGTCCCCGTCGGGCAAAGGGGTCGATGATACCCCTGTCCAGGGCTGTCGCCTGCTCGGGGGTTCGTGCGCCGACGCGGAGTTCCTGCACGACGACAGCGCTCAGGAACGTCCGCGTGGCCTCTGTGCGGAGAAAGCGTCTGAGCGCGACATCCGCCCCCGCCGCGCGGACGGCCGCGACATAGACGCTCGTGTCGAGTGCGTACTTTGGCACCTGGGCGTGGGCCTCGAGCGGCGTCGAGGGGGCCGCTCAGTCCTCGGAGTCAGACGTGAGGCCGCCGGCTTCCCGGAGCAGGTCGAGTCCCTGGAGGAGCTCCTCGCGCAGCGTGACCGCGTCGAGCGCGGCGTCGACCGTCTCGGTCGCTGTAGGCAGGCCGAGGATCCGCTGGGCCGCCGTGAGCTTCGCGCGATCGATGCGGATATTGGTCCGCGTCCAACCCCGGGACGGTCGTCCGGGCCCCCGTCGCGCCGGCGTCGCACGTTTCTTCCGAGCGGTTCTGGCCACGGTCTCTCCCGGTGTGTCCGATATTCCAATAATAGCTGTACGGTCAGTCCCAGGCAACGGTCTTCTGGCTGACATCCGGACGGCTCCTGCCAGGGCGAGGGTCGAGATCCCGCGGGTCAGCGCCGCCGTAACGCCAGCAAGGCCTCCAGCTCGATCAGGTGCTCCAGATCCTTGGGCCGGCCGGCCGCGCGCTTCGAGGCGATCAACGCCGGGAGCGTGAGCGCTCGGAACTCCGTCGATCCGATCGTCACCGACTCGGCGCGGGCGATCGCGTCGGCGTACGTGCCGACGCCCGGGACGCGGTCGATCAGGTTGATGTCCCCGACATCGGTTGTCAGGGTCATCACCGGGGCCGCCCGGAGGGCGCGGGCGTCGAGTACAAAGGGAAGGCGGCGCTCGACACCGCGAAGGTACGCGTGCCACATCTGGAGCACGCGTACGAGGGCCTCGAGGTTGTCCGGCGCCGCGTCGTAACAGAGATCAATGTCGTTCGTGAACCGCGCCGAGCCCTGGATGGTAGCGGCTACGCCACCGACGACCACGAAGCGCACGCCGGCTGCCTACGTGGCCTGGGCGCTCGCGCTCCGCGCCGGCAGAGTGAGCGCAGTGGCGCCGGCGACCCAGAGCGGGCGGCTCGACCTCCGGGTCGTAGCGAGTATCAGCGTGATCGGTCGCACACCGTGATGATGAAGAAGGGGGCGATGGGCCGCGCCAGAGCGGTCCCCGCGGAGCGCGTGGTCGTCGGTCACCGGTACCGCGTCAGTTCTGCGTCGTCGTGTCGCGCGTTGCCTCGCCGTCGCCCATCAGGTGCCAGGTCGTGCCGTTCCGCGAGTATTCGACGCGGAACGTCTCCCGGCCGGCGCTGTCGAACCGGTTGGTCGTGCGAAAGCGGGGCGTGCCGTGCCGGCGGGTCTGCCGCGGCGGGTCGGTGTAGTACCAGACGCCGTCCCGGATCGCGAGCTGTTCGACCGATGACCGCTTTGGGTCGATCTCGGTGTAGCGCAGGATGCCGGTGCGTTCATCGTAGCTGTAGACCGCGATGTCCGATACGGCCGGCCCGTCGATCTGTTGCGGGCAGACCATGAAGCCCGGTCCGCTGGCCGAGCACATCCACGTTCCGGTCCACTGTCCGGCGGTGCTGAACGGCGTCGCCAGGGTTCGGCCGTGCGCGTGCCAGTGTCCCTCGAGGACCTGGAGCGGGTTGCCTGCCGCCACGACGGCGGCGATGAGTACCACCAGGGGTCCGTGCACTGCTCGACCTCACTCCTCGACTCGTGACCGCCCCGGGCCGTGCGTCGACGGCTCCGCGGGCGGCTTGAGGGGAGCCGGATGCTCGGTTCCTGGTATCGCGACACGGACCCCGCGCGGTCAATTGGCCTGCTGCAAACCGACCGCCCTGTGCAGCGGGTCGCGGATCAGGCGGGGAATGCGCGTCGACCGACTGGCCACGCGTGGCGTGGGGGCTGTCGAGACCGTCCCCTGGGACCCGAGGCTCTGCCGGTAGTCCGCCCAGGCGACCGGCGCCGGCCTCGAACGAGCGCAGTGCCGACGCGGCTGCGCCGATCCAGCGATCGCATTGAAATGAGCACCAAATGGTGCTATATTGCGTGCCTCGCAGGAGGTAACGGTGCGGACCACGATCGCGCTCGACGACGAGCTGGTGGCCAAGGCGCAGGCGCTCACGGGGCTGCGGGAGCGGTCGAGCCTCGTGCGCGAGGCGCTGCGCGCACTGGTGGAGCGGGAGAGCGCGCGGCGGCTGGCGAGGTTGGGCGGGAGCGAACCCAAGGTCAAGGCCCCGCCGCGGCGCCGGCCCACGACGGCGTGATGTTGGCGTGATCCTGGCCGACACATCGGTGTGGATCGACCATCTTCGCACGGGAAATCACGCGCTGTCCGGTCTCCTCGATGCGGGAATGGTGCTGATGCACCCGTTCGTCGTCGGCGAGCTTGCCCTCGGTACGCTTCGCCAGCGAGGGCTCGTCCTCGGCGCGCTCTTGGATTTGCCCCGGGCAAGCGTGGCCACGGACGTGGAGGTGCGCCAGTTCGTCGACCGGCACCGCCTTTGGGGGCGTGGCATCGGCTACATCGACGTGCATCTGCTCGCGGCCGTTCGGTTGACCGCTGGAGCGCGGTTGTGGACCCAGGATGCGCGCTTGCGCCGGGCTGCCGAAGAGCTGGCGTTGGCGACGACACCCGCGCGGCGCTGACCTGGCACCCGGACCTGCGCGTGCATCATTCCCTCGGGCGGGGCAGGGAGTTTCAGATGCCGATAGTGTGAGAGCGGAGGGGTGAGGCGCAACCCGGACTCCTGAATGGTCGGACCGTACGTCGCCGGCGGGTGATGCGCGCGATGTACATCATCGGTGCACCGGAGGCGATCCATATGCCCGGCTCTTGACCGGGACGTCACTAATGCTCTGTTGGGCGAGGCCAGCATGGACATCTGAATGCGACTGGCGCCACATTCTGGGGGGAAGCACGCAACCAATAACGCTCCGGGAGCGTGCGCGTGCGCTGACATTCGCGCGCCGACACGTGCCGCGGAAGAGCCCCGACAATGAAAGGAATCGCTTGGGGTCTGATCGGGATCGGTCTGGCGCTGGCCGTCTCCAGTGCGATGCAGATCAGACACGTCGAGGTGGTCAGGCGCTGGCCGACGGTCCAGGGCACGGTGACCTTCGTCAGCCAACGTCCCGATTCGGTGGACATTTTATGGAGTCCGCCGGGCAAGAGCTATCCAAGCGGTCAGCTGCTCGTACAGTACGTGTACAGGGTCGCCGGACAGACGTATCGGGGATCACGCCTCGGCGTGGCGCCATCCACGGCACGCATCCTCACGTGGCGCCGGCTTCACACGTGGCGGCGCCGCGACGTCGTGCTCGTATACTTCGACCCGAGCGATCCCTCCCAGTCAGTGGTCGAGCCGACTGTTCCTGGCGGCACCGTGTTCGAGCTGGTATTCGGCGGACTCCTTGCCGCCGTCGCCGCCCCCGGGCTCCGTGGCCGCCGTCGCGTGCTGCGGGTGCGATAGGTCTCGCCGACCCTGCCTGCTCGTCGAACGTGAGCGGGCCCCGCGTCATCGGCATACTGGTTGCCGCCGTCATCTGGTCGTGCTGGCCGGGGCGCGCGGCCGCCCAGGACACCGTCGCTGTCCTTGCCGGCACCGTGCGCGACTCCGCGGATCGTGGCGTCGCCGTGGGAATCGCCGTGGTTGGCGACGGCCGGACGCGCGGCGAGGGGCTGTCCTGTTCCCCTTCCGTCAAGACACATCTCGAGCGAGTAATCCTCCCGGTGTGATCACGCGGCCTGCAGCAGTCGCTGTGGTGCAAGGTGCTGCGTCCGTACTTCAGCCGGTGTACG
>Ga0209062_1000501_pt1 | contig 113648 bp, 87 predicted proteins | sample Coa_R2_2_FD_187158 | JGI IMG/M metagenome (GOLD analysis project Ga0209062, IMG submission 187158) | Surface soil microbial communities from Centralia Pennsylvania, which are recovering from an underground coalmine fire - Coalmine... | ecosystem: Environmental > Terrestrial > Soil >...
GATCCTGCACGCTCAACGTTAGCACCGGCGGGGTCGGCAGGTCACGGAACCCACTCAGCACGTACACCCGATTATCTTGCGGGTGGCTGACTAAGATCTCGATGACTACGATATGCCCATGATAGTAACTGGCGATCAAGTGGCTCGTGCCGCCGTGACCCACATCGGCATCCAGTTGCGACAGGCGCCCATCGCCATAGTGCCATTGGTCAGCAGTCGCGGTGACAAAGGGGACCACCACCTGCTGACCCACGAGGAACAGCACGAGGCAGAGCGCCATCCCAACCAGGAAACTGCCCCACGGATGCTGCTGGAGCAGAAACGGCGGCTGTGGTGCAGGCGTTGCCGTGTGCTGGTCTTCCGTCTGGCGCACCCGTTGGCAGGGGTGGGACGGGTGCTGCTGGTCGGGGAGCGCCTGGGAGACGCGCAGGCGGCTCTGGCGTGGGGGAACGGGTGAGCGGCCTGTGGGCGGAATGAACCGGAACGGTTGGGTCGGAAACTCAGGCAGCACACCGTCTTCGCCCTCGTCGAGATGGTTGTCGAGCGGGGCATCATCGTCGGGCGGGACAGGTCGTTTGGTCTGTTGCATCATAGCACATCCTGCTTTCTTGCTTGCATGCTTGACACGGCCTGCCTGCTCGTGGTATGAAGAAGGCAGACCGTTGGACAACGTAGGAAGTTTTTAAGAGAGACGGCCTACAAAAACGACGGTTAAAACGTGCGTGGGTCTGTCTTGCTTGCAAGGGATGACAGGCTCACGTTCTGCTTTTTGGTGTATAGTTCTAAAAACATGGACATCCCTGGATACCACATCATTTGTTTTTTAGGCGGTTAGTAGTAACCGTAAAGGCTGAACTACATAGGCCGCTAGTCCCTCTGCATCTACATACTCACTTTGGTCAGTCAAATAGATACGAAATGATCTGATAAACTCCAAGCGATTGCCAACGATTGGTACAACGGAACTTTGCATTTTGTCCTCCTTAATCGTTGTATATGATGTATGACTACGAACTAAGTAGAGTATACACGAAGAAGCACTTGCAAGTCAAGATATAATAGGGGTAAACAATCATGGGAAGGCGCAAGATGAGACTCCGACTGAAAATACGGGAACTGGCACAAGCACAAGGACTCGACCGTGCGAAATTGGCACGCCGCGCTGATGTGACCTATCAAACTGTACACAACATTTGGAACAATCCCTATGCAGATGTTTCGATTACTACCCTGGAAAAGTTAGCTCAGGCTCTTAGTTGTGATGTGAGCGACCTATACGAACGTGTTGACGATTAATTGGAGTTATTTTCTCATATCCCAGCGCACAAAAAAGAGGGATAAAGGACCGTTGATCTGCTCCTTTATCCCTGGCATACCCTGATGGATTACTCATTTTCATCAAGGTTAAAACGTTTGCGGAAACGCTCAACGCGACCGGCAGCATCAAGAATGCGCTGCTGCCCCGTGAAGAACGGATGGCACTTTGAACATACATCAACTTTAAGCACTGGCTTGACGCTCAACGTTTGAAAGCTATTTCCGCAGGCACAGCTTACCGTGGCCTCTACATAGTTTGGATGGATTCCCTTTTTCATTACGACTCCCTATTGTATTTCCTCTTGACATTTTCGGTTTTGACGCTATACTTCTCCTCAAAGGAGGCGTCGGGAGCCAGCAGCTCGCTCGACCCGCTTGAGGGTACTGAAATACAATGCAAGCATGATTGTACATGCCTGGCACGTATACGTCAAGATACCCGGCTCTCTTTACTCTATCCAGAAATGGCACCCGGCCCCACCATCTCTTCAGGGTCCGAGTGCCAGGTATGCTTTGAAATCATTTCATCTTAGATAACACACTGCAACGCAAATTTATGCCCACACCCCCTTATCAATCAGGGAGCATAAGGCTTCACGGCAAAGTCCGCCAGGCGCTGCATGTTACCGTATATCCAGACCACGCCGCCCTGCGCCTGGCCCGAAGTCTGGTTAAGTTGTCCGGCATAGGCAGACTGTGATAGCGTGACCATATCATTCAGCGTTGTGAGCGTGGTAGGCTGTGAAAATTGTCCATTGCTCATCTGTAGCAATTTCAGTGCATCGCTCCGTACCTGTATCAACTCATGCGCCACATCTTCAAGCGCCGTATTAACGCGCAGAGCAAGGTTGCGCTGATCTTGCGTCACATCGGGAGAGAGCAACATCCCCGAAAGATGCAGCCCGATCAAATACACATAGCCTGGCGAGACCTCATTGTTGTACGCGTAGCCTGGCGGATCAGGATTTTTGGGATCCAGTCCCAGCAAAGCGATATCCGCATTATGTTGGCTGATCAGCGCGGGAGAGCCAGGAGGCAATTCTGAGCGGGCCAGGGTGTGGCTATCAAGGAAATCTAGCAGCGAGACAATCTGAGCGCGAGAGGTGGCATAGTTTCCAGCCTGCCAGGAGTCTCTCGCATTATTCCCCAGATCAAATACGCGCTGCGTATTTTGCACCAACCAGATGACCAGGCCACCATGCAGGTTACGCGCTTGTAGCTCCGGCGACTCCACCAGCAAATGGCGCAGGTGATCAAGCATGCTAAAATGCAATTTATCGCCGGGGCTCGCCACCTGGGCCAGTTCCGCATAATAGCGCCAGGCATGTGTATCCGGCGTCGGGATCGTCGGCGTAATCGCAGCGTCCTCTTCGGTAATCAGAAAACGGCTCGTCACATTCAACAGGTTGATATGGCTTTTTCCTCCCGTATAGAGGTAATGGACAGTGCCATTGTTGACCGGTAATTTCCCTAAAAAGATGGGTAACGCCTCCTCTTGCACTTTATCGGGCAGCAGCCAGGCATAAAAACTCTTCCCAGGCGCGGGAGCTGAAATGCCGGAGAGATCTATCTGCACTTCATCATTAATGCCTTGTGTGCTCGAATGCTCATTCAACTGTCCGCTACTCACAAAGAACGCATGCCCGACCACCCCCGATGATGCCGCAGACTGATCGTGCAAAAGCGCGTAGGAACCAAGCCCGGTCACCAGCAGGGTAAGCACTAGCAGGAAGCCGAGCGCCATGTACGTGGCATTGTTCTTTCGGCGTTTTTCACGTCGGCGTCCTTGAGGGAATGTTGTGGCGACCGACGGTCGAGAACCCTTGCCATCTATCTCCTGCTGTTTCTCATCGAGAGAAACCGCTCTGGTCGAGGCGGTGGCATAACGGTTCTTTGAGGAAATAGACGAGGCAAAAGAGGAAGGCGCACTCCCTGCGCTTACGTTTCTGATCGGTCGATCACTCTCCGCGTGCTCCACCAGATGACCGAGCCGCTCAGGAACGGGGACGTGGAGTGCCTTCGCCATAGCAATCGTCATCGAGGCGGCGCTGGCAAAGCGTTCCTCCGGCTCCTTCGCCAGGCTGCGCATCACCACATTCGTCAGGGCGGGAGGAATATTCGGGTTAACCAGCGCGGGCGACGGCGGCATCGCGCTCACATGCTGCATCATCAGCGCCACCGGCCTGCTGCCCTGAAAGGGAACCATTCCGGTGCAGATTTCGTACAGCAAAATGCCGAGGGAGTAAATATCGCTGCGCTCAGTCGCTGGCTGGCCTTTGGCTTGCTCTGGTGAAATATAAAATAATGACTCTATCGAGCGATTTGGTAACAGGCCAGCCGTCATTCCCAGCATGCGGGCGAGCCCAAAGTCGGTGACTATCGGAGCAACGGCGCGTCCCGTTGAGTTAACCGGTCGCCCGATAATCACATTGGCCGGTTTCAAGTTCCCGTGGACCACTCCATTTTGATGAGCGTGATCGACCGCCATACCAACGTATGTAAATAACTGCACGATATCCGCCCAGGGCGGCATCATGCCCGAACGCGGCATAGTGCGCATGTAGGTTGCCAGCGTCTGCCCTTCGATGTAATCCTCCACAATATAGGCCAGTGCAGTATCGGGCTGTTGTAGCGGAAAAAGGTGCGCATCGTGGATCTGAGCAATGTTGGGATGATGCAGAGAAGCAAGAACCTCGACTTCACGCGGGAAAAGCAGGGGAAAATTAGGATAATCGCGTGTATTGGCCGATAGGACTTTCAGGGCAACCTCGCATTGCTGCCTGGGATCGTAAGCCTTCCACATTCCCGAAAGATTGTTACGCCCCAGGCGTGTCCGCAATTCGTATCTGCCGATACGCTGTAACTCTGCGCCGGTATTCATCATTGCACATAAAACTCCTCTGCAAGTAAACAACGGTCCCCATAATAAAAAAAGAAATACGCAGGAATAGCACGCAGAAAATGACAGATGTATTATACAAAAATTTCTCCAGCCTGAGACATCGTATATGCTCATCTATAGGAAGAACGGGCTACTCAACAGGGACTATCACCATACCGACTCCCCTACAAAACAGGCAAACCGTCTCATCCAGAAAAATACTCATCCTGCGATATCTATCTTACTCCTACGAGCGCGAGTTACAGAGAACGGTCCAGAAAGCCCCGTCTTAGAAAGGACAGGGCTTTTATTTCGGACAAAAGATCAGATGATAGATAATTTAAGTGGACACTGTGCTGATCATACTGGTATTCCATCTGATGACACATGGGAGGACCAATGGAGAGGGCCTACTTTTTTTTCTCTTGTTCGCCTGATTGTCTCGCCTTCTCCATCTGCCTTTGGATATAGGCTTCAACATCTTCACGGTAGACCCGCCACACATCACGTACCTTGAAACCTGGGATTTCTCCATCTCGAATGAGGCGAACAACGGTTTGCGGAAGGACCCCTAACATCTCTGCCGCCTCTGCTGTACCTATTGGTTTTTTTGTCGCCATCAAGAAGAACCTCCCTCTAAAATCTATGCCTTCAATTTTAGCATAGTGAATATTTTTCCGTCAAGAACACCCTTGACATACGTACAATCAGTAAGATACAATATGTCTATAAGGTTTATTATGTACTCCAAATCTATGCCATCATAGTATACATGATAACCCGTGTTCAAATCTCTAGAGGCTTCCTTTTGTTCTCGTAGAGTAGTCGTGAGCTTCATTATCAAGGGAAGAACCATGAAACGAGCTAGGACCCCCACCTTTCTTCTCGAATTGCCGCTGCACATCGATTGGAGCCAGGAGCATCATGTGCGTGCGCATCTGGAGGCAGCGCGCTGTCTGTATAACGCTCTGCTTTCTGAGGCGATGAAGCGCCTTCGGTGTATGCGCCAAGACCCGGCATGGAACAAGGCCCGCGCGCTCTCTCCCTTCAAGAAACAGGAACGTGCTCAAGCGCTTTCTGACCTCCGCAAACGCTACCGCTTCTCAGAATATGAGATGCATGAGTATGCTAAACGTGCCCGTGTCTCGTGGATTGCTGATCATATCGATAGTACAATGGCCCAAACGCTGGCGACCCGCGCCTATCAAGCCGCCAATTGCGTGTGTGTCGGGAAGGCAAAACGGGTGCGTTTCAGAAGCCGAGGGCGCGGTATTGACAGCGTGGAGGGCAAACGCAATGATGTCGGCATGCGCTTTGCCCTGGACCCGGGTGTGGGCGATGGCGGCTTTCTGATCTGGAATGAACAAGTCATCCCGGCTCTCATCGATTGGCGTGATCCGTTGGTACAGCATAGTATGCGCCACACGATCAAATATGTGCGCCTGGTCCGCCGCAAAGCCTCTTCTCCACAGGCACAAGGTGCTGATAAAGAAGGCAATCGCTATTACGTGCAATTGGTGTTAGAGGGTCATGCATTCGTCAAGCCGAAGCATGAGCAAGTGGAAAAAGAAACCATTGGCCTGGATATTGGTCCCTCAACCCTGGCGATTGTGCCACGTTCGGGAGCAGCCGACCTGATCACCTTCTGCGAGGAACTCGCGCCCAATACCAGGAAGAAGCGGCGATTGCAACGCAAGATGGAGCGGCAACGTCGCGCCAATAATCCTGGCAATTATGATGAGAAGGGGCGTGTGAAAAAAGGTTGCCTGCACTGGAAGGAGAGCAAGCGATACAAAGCGACCAGGCGACAACATGCTCATACCGAAAGAAAATTAGCGGCCTATCGCAAAAGTCTGCATGGGCACCTGGCTCATCGCATTGCACAGAGAGGCACCACCATCACCATAGAGAAAACATCGTTCAAAGCCTGGCAAAAGCAGTATGGGAAGAGCATCGGGCTACGCGCACCGGGGATGTTTCTAGCGCATTTGACTCGCATAGTTGCAAAAACTGGCGGCACCCTGCGCGAAGTTTCCACGTATCGGACCAAACTGAGTCAATATTGCCATCAGTGTGGGCAGTATCACAAGAAGCCCCGATCACAACGCTGGCACCAATGCCCTTGTGGATTGGGGCCGGTGCAGCGTGATCTGTACTCGGCCTTCTTGCTCGCCTACCTGGAACCTGGGAAAACACACCCCTCTATCAACCACCACGCGTGGGAAGGTGCGGAGCCGCGCCTGAGAGCCGTGATGGAGGGCTTACAACAACGTGCGAATGAGGGGCAGCACTGGCCCCGAAGCATGGGCTTGGTGGCTTCTCGCAAAACCGCCCGTGCCGGAGCGCGTCGGCTCGAAAGTCCTGCCTATCCCCACCAAGAGCCGATTTCCCCTTCGGGGAGATCGGAAACGATGGGTGAGTAACAGGAACCCCCGCGCATTTTTGCCGGGGAGATCTCAGAGTCGTGTGATACACTACAGCCAGAACAACTCTGCTTGTTTAGTACGCAAGAATCTTGCAGAGGCACTCACAAGTACCGATTACTATACCAGGTACATCGATACCTCGTTTAAACACATAGGGCTGTAAGTCTGTACACGTCGCCCTCCTTGCTCTCGTACCAATACAGAGTATAGAGAGATTTTTGGAGGACGCAGCGTTGCCAGTAATCGACAAAACCAAGGATAATACCTGCTTGATTAGCTCTACTCAGGAAGCTATCAAACCGACATTTACGGAGGGAAAAAAGCAACATCCGTTTTCGCTGTTGCTGCTTTTCGCATGCGTTTTTGAGCTGTTCTATCTGCTACTAATCGCCCTTTCGCCGCTACCAGGGCTGCGTTTAAGCGATTCTCCGCTGAGCGCCGAATGGAGGTGGACGCTTTTTCCCTCGCAAATATTGAGCGCCGTCCTTCACCCTCTGATGACGCCATCCTCAAGCGCATGGCTCCCACCCCTGCTGCTTGGTATGCTGTTCATGATGACAGCTATCGCGTATGCAGCCGTTATTGTGCGCGTTTATCGCGCCCGTACCGTCATGACGCCTGACCGGCGCTACCTCTACCTGCTGCTTGGTGGTACGATCATCTTCGGGCTGACGCTGCTGCTCCAGCCGCGGCTGTTTTCAGACGATGTATTCACCTATATCTTTTCAGGCCGCATTCTCACGGTCTACGGAGCTGACCCGCTTAATACAGCGCCGATCCAGTTCCCCCACGATCCATTTCTGCGCTGGGTGATCTCCGGGCGCGCCAGCCCCAATATCTACGGCCCACTCTGGCTCTGCATTGCTTCGCTGCTGGCGGGCGTGAGCAAGAGCCCGGTAATCACGCTGCTCGTCTTCAAAACCACGGCCTTAATTGCACACCTGCTCAATATCGCGCTGATCTGGGCTATCCTGGGTAAGATCGCCCCAGCGCGCCGCCTGACAGGCACGATACTCTATGCCTGGAATCCGTTGGCGCTGATTGAGCTGGCAGGTAGCGGACATAGCGAAGGGGTGCTGCTCTGCTTGCTGCTGCTGGCTATCCTGCTGTATGTGCAGGGACGAGAAAGCCGCTATTACTTTGCATCCCTCGTTGTATTCGGGCTGGCGATTAGCGCCAACCTGATCGCCCTGCTGCTAGCTCCTCTCTACGTGTGGTTCGATCTGCGCACCGAGCAGAATCCAGCACGCCTGCCCTGGGGCGTGACCTGGCGCGCACTGGTGATGCTGATACCCGCCCTGATGATCTCACTGCCCTTCTGGCGCGGCTCATACACCTTCTTCGCCATCACTTCGGCGGTCGATCTGGACCATTTTGTGCATGCGCCTGTTGGCACGCTGGCACTCCCTATTCGCAGCCTGTTTGTCGCGGTTGCGCAGTGGTTGCATTTTCCATCATTTCTGCATCCTATCATCGCCGCCGACACGACTCTGCGGGCTTCCGCTACCTTCATTTTCGCTCTGATCTATATCCATCTCTTTAGCCAGGTACGCTATGCTCCTATAACCGTCGCTGGCATGCGCTATAGCCCGGGCGCGGACCACGAGATGCAACTGCCAGGGTTCGGCGTCTTGCTTAGCAGTTGGGCCATAGGAGTATTCTGGTATATGGTACTGGTCTCTGGTTGGTTCTGGCCCTGGTACATACTCTGGCTCTTCTGGGCCATTGTATTGCGTCGCCTTGATGCTTTCACTATCGCCATGCTGATATTGACAGAAACGGCGCTCTTTCTCTACGCGTTCGTGGGCTTTACAAAAGACCCGATTGCAACGTATCAGGCTGCCCTGATCTTTGGCCTACCACTGATCTACCTTACTGTGGCGCAAAGCAGGCAGAAATTCGCCACGCAACCAGCAGAAAGGACGGCAGATTGGTATGAGCGAGGAAGGTCTTGAAATTCCGCCCGCCAACGCCGCATTCGCGGCTAGCACTCCCGCGATGAATCGGGGAGCTACGGCGGGCGGCGCGGAAGTGAAGCAGCGCAAGATCGAACACGTTAGCGTCGCCCTGGGACAGGATGTATCCGCTCCTCAACGCGCCAACTGGAGTGATATCCACTTTGTTCACCAGGCGCTGCCGGAGGTGGACCTGGACCAGATTGATACGTCCGTTACCTTCCTGGACAAAACATTGCGCTACCCCATTTTTATGTCATCTTTGACCGGGGGACACCCCGACGTTATCCATATCAATCGTAACCTTGCCCGAGCGGCGGAACACTATGGGTTGGCGCTGGGCGTGGGCAGCCAGCGAGCCGCTATCGTCAATCCTGATCTTGCCCAGAGCTATGCCGTGACCAGAGAATATGCCCCCAACGCTTTTCTGATTGCTAACATCGGCGCGCCACAATTGATTCCGCAGGCGCGTCACGCCGCATTTACTTTAGAACAGGTACAGCGCGCCATCGCTATGATCGAGGCCAACGCCCTGGCCGTTCACATGAATAGCTTGCAAGAAGCAACGCAGGCAGAGGGAGACCGCCGCGCTATGGGCGAGGCCGCTGCGCTAAAAGCTCTGACCGCTCAAATCGGCGTGCCGGTGATTGCGAAAGAAACGGGGGCGGGAGTGAGCCGCGAGCAGGCGCTGCTCTTGCGCTCCTGCAACGTTGCCGCTATCGATGTCGGCGGCGCGGGAGGCAGCAGCATGCCGATGCTGGAGGCTGCTCGCTCGCAGGCGCGCGGCGATGAACAGACGATGAACCTGGGCCTGCTCTTTCACGGCTGGGGCATCTCCACGCCTATCTCACTGGTCGAAGCGGGCGTTGCTAACCTACCGCTGATCTCAACCGGAGGCGTACGTAGCGGTCTGGACGTGGCCCGCGCTATTGCGCTCGGAGCGACGCTGGTCGGCATAGGTTTCCCATTCCTCAAAGCGGCCAGCGAAAGCTACGAGAAGGTCTGCGAACTGCTCGCAACGATTGTGGCAGAGATGAAGGTGGCGATGCAGTTGAGCGGAGCCGCCAGCATCGCGGACCTGCGCGCTACAGATGTGGTGGTGACGGGCGCAACGCGCGAATGGCTTACATTACGCGGCTTCGAGGACGATCTGAAGGCAATGGCCCGGCGGCGTTGGCAGCGCCGCGATCCATCCTCGGACTAGCCAGAACAATCGGCCAGTTCCTGCGGCGTGTTCACATTCACAAACGAGCGCAACTGCGGATCATATACACGCAGTTGCGCCTCTTCGATGTAACGTACCTTTGCCACCGCCAGCAACGAGCGAGGATCGCGCCTCCCCTCGCGCAGACGGTCCTCAAGCAACGGAATGATCGTACGCGGATACACAGCCAGCAATACCTGAGCAACGCCATGAACTATCGGCACCAGCAAATCATCATTCAGCGTTTGCGAAAGCAGGAATGATATGACAGCGGGCTGCACAAAAGGCATATCAACCGCCGTCACCAGCGCATGCGCAGCCTCTATCGCCTTCAGGCCGCTATACAGACCCATAAGCGGTCCGCCTCCTGGAGCTTCATCGAGAACAATGCGTCTGCCTGGACCTGCCAGCTCGCCAGCCTGGGAGCTATCGCGGGCAACGAGCACCACTTCGCTGCAAAATCTCTTGAGCAGCGCAACCAGGTGCTCCACAAAGGTGATGCCTTCATTGCCAGGAAGCGGCAGGAGAGCCTTATCTCGGCCCATACGCCTGCTCTGACCACCCGCCAGAATGACGCCAGCCGCAGCAAACGCCGGCCCTGCTCTCCCCTCAGGCATCACCTGGAAGCCGCTCTGGCCTTGCGTTTAGTGCTACTCTTAGGAATATACTGCTGGCGATTCTTATAGGCCAGATAATTTGCCCGCTCCTCAGGATATTTCCTGACCAGGTAAACAATCCAGGTAATAGCCCAGGCGACCAGGCCGAGCAGCCACAAATAGCGCCAGAAACGCCAGGCGAAGAAGTATCCATCCAGGAAGACACGCGCGAAGATGATTGGCAGGCCGATAAAGCAGATAATCGCCAGCCAGCCAAGATAACGATCCAGCATGTACTTCACCAGATGACGACTCTTGACAAAACGCTTGCGACCTTCAAATGTGTAATAGAAGGTAATCAACAGGCCAGCGCAGCAGAAAATGAGCCAGGGCCAGAGGAAATGAAACACCTCCGGTCCGCCGTTGGGGCCGCCCCCCGCCGTCTGAGGATCATCAAACAACCAGTGATATAAGTCAATGTGCATGAGTATCAACTCCCTTTTTCGCGTATCCACAATGTACGACTCGTCGATTATGATAGCACGGATAAGCGGCGGAGTCTAGAGGATAGAGAGCCTCTATCCCCTATCATGCAATTATAGATGAGATGCTTGCTATTCGGATAACCAAAGCGAGCATAGTAAACCTGGCCCGAACGGACGCGATCAATCGAGTCCCTACGCAGTTCAAGCCATCTGTAAGGCAGAACTTACCAGTGAGGGCGCAAGGCCGGCGGGGAAGGCGGAGCGGAGATAGCAATATGACCGCCGAGCAGGTAGAACACTACAGCAGCCACTGCCAGAGCCACCAGCACCAGCACCAGCGTCGAAATAAAGAAACGTGTCGCCATGTATAAGCTGCTCCTTTCCAAAAGCACAATCAACGCCTTGTGACGGAACTCACCCTTAATTGTACAGAGTCGCGCCAGAGCACACGCTTGCATATAGGAAATAAGTCCCCGACGATGGTAAAGAAAAACACAGGTTGAAACAAGGTAACAGCCCCTCCACTCTGACGTTGTATAATAGAGGCACAGCATTCAATCATCACCATCTTTATCTCACAAGGGAGCGTTTCCATGCGAAGAATAGCGATACTGGCGGAGGGTGCATTCACCTGGCGTACGGCCAAGACGGCCACAGGCGTCATCCGTTATGGCAAAGATCAGGTAGTTGCGGTCATCGATAGCACACGGGTGGGCCAGGACGTCTCACAGGCTCTCGCAGCACCTGTCGGCGCCGGTATCCCTATCGTCCATGATATTCGCGCGGCCCTTCCCTACCAGCCAGACGCGTTGATGATCGGCATCGCTCCCGTTGGCGGAGAGCTGCCCCAATCCTGGCGCTGGCAACTGCTGGCCGCCATTGACGCGGGCCTGGACATTATCAGTGGCCTGCACTTCTTTATTTCCGACGACGCAGAACTGCGCGAGGCGGCAGAGAAGCGCGGCGTGACCATCTGGGATGTGCGCCGCCCGCCCGATAAAAAGCTCGTTGCACGATACATACCGCATCGTCCTAGCAGCCATACCATCCTGGCCGTTGGCTCAGATTGCGCCATCGGCAAAATGACGACCATGCTCGAAATTGATCAGGAGGCGCAGCGACGCGGGCTCAGCAGCGTTTTTGCCGCGACCGGTCAGACGGGCATTATGATCGCCGGCTCTGGCTTGCCGGTAGATCGCATTATCAGCGACTTCGTAGCGGGCATGGTCGAAGAAATGGTGCTCGACCTCGCAGAACAATATGATTGGGTCTTCGTCGAAGGCCAGGGAGCCTTAAACCATCCTGGCTATTCGCCGGTAACGCTCGGCCTCATTCACGGCTCCATGCCCGACGCCATGATCCTCAGCCACAAAGCCGGAACCACCACCATCGATGGCTATAGCAACTGCCCTTTGCCGTCACTTCCTCGCGTGATCCAGATCAACGAGGAGGCGGTGAGCTGGCTGCGCCCCGACCGCAGCAGCAAAGTCGTCGGCCTCTCACTCATGAATCCCACCATGACCGATCAGCAGATGCTTGACGCCATCAAGCAGGCCGAGGACGAGACAGGGCTACCCGCCACCGACGTCTTCCGCTTCGGCGCCGGCAAGCTGCTGGACGCGCTGATTGAGCATTTTGCAGAGAACATTGGTCATTAGCGAATCAAAGGAAAAAGGAGATCACGCCGACGAGCAAACCAAATACAACAGTAGCAAGCCCGACAAAGAAAATTTCAAGATAGAAAAAGCCTGCTGGCCCAAATGCAGGTGTAGATGCCTGTACAGCTTGTACAGTGAATACCTGAGACAAAGGTCCACTCACCGTCAGACTGATGAAACCACCAGCGAGAATGAGAAGGAACGCAAGCAGAAAGCCTTTCAAGGCTCTAGAACTGATCGTCATGAGTGTTCTCCTTTGGATGAATACAAGTACGAGGGTTTTTGAACCCTATGCATCAAAAACAAGTCGGTATTTACTGCCCCTCCCTCAGCAGGGTACGAGCAATTCCTAGTTTTCGAAACTGGCTTGAAATTGCTGTAAAACTTCGCCATACCGCGGATCAAGAAGGGTAATATGCATACTTCTTTCTTTTTGAGAAAGAATATGAGCAAATGCATTATTCAATTGTTCTAACGCCCAATCATGCTTAGCCTGATCTTGTACCTGACTAAATGGCCAGGGTTCGTAATCTGGACCTTCTAAACATTTCACGATAAAGTATCTGTTATCTACCTGAAAGGGTACCCCAACCTGACCGGCTTTAAGCCCGATTACATGAAAGCTCCATTCCGGCGGATAGCCAGACCCACCAACAGCAATCCAGCCTAAATCTCCCCCTTGCGCATGATAGAATGAGCCACTCACATCATAAGCAGCCTCAACTGTGGAAAAGGATATACCTTGATTGAGTTGGTTAACGACATCTTGCACTGCTTGTGGTGAAGTCACCACAATTTGTTGAAGATGCATTTGTGGTGCGGTACGGGCATATTTTGCTGAATGTTGCAGATAATAGGTATACACATCATTCAGGCCGGGAGATGGCAATGCTGCCAATCTGACAACGATATTTTTTAGCAGTTGTTCTTGCGCTATTTGCTGCTTATAGTTCATATTATCTTGAGACTGTTGAGCAGTTTGCTTTTCTTGAGGGGATGCATGGATAAGCCATTGCTGATATAAAGCATCCAGGTTGGTGGTTAATCCTAGCTCTTTGATTATCTCTTGTTCTGCAATAGGATCAAGGACAGTATGCATAGCCTGTGTGTTGATCGCAACAGTATCTGTCTGAGTGCCCCCCTGATACTGCCCCGTTGAAGCCCGCACTTCAAAAGCTGATTTTACAGCATCATGCCATTGCGCGTCAGTAATAGTAATCCCATCAACAAGAAAAATGGTATGGGAAGCCGTAGGGGTAATAGATATAGGGTTATTACTTTGTTGCGCTAAGACGTTTTGTTTTGATACAACAGGAAAGCGTGGTTGCGTTACAGATGAGAAACCTAAAGCAAAGACTCCTAGAGCCACTATCCATAGTACAAATAGCGGTATAGTAGTGCTCATCCTGCGGTCACGTCGGAGCCGGAGCCTGGAGCGAGACGAGAGTTGTTTTGCTCTTGTTAGCTGATAACTTTTCCATCCAGAGGTTTTTTTCAGGGGGATGGCGCGATCCGTATGACGCATATCATGGACTCCTTAATAGCTTTGTACACATAAATCCTGACAAGTGATCGAGAGAAGAAGTTTCTTCTCTCGACGATGCTACGCTTCAGTTTCTAAACTAGCCTAATCAGTGGAGTACACATTAGCCCCTGTAATCGTGAACTTTGTGTCAGACACAAATGTGATAGAACTGGCGGCTGATGCTTGCGTCCTGCTCATAGGTGGGAAGGAGAGCAGGATTGGGATACGTGCTATATTCGCATAGAAGGGCATAGTCCCTTTAGGACTATTGGCCGATACAATAGGTTGTTGTGTATGATCAACTACTTGCCAGGAAAGGACAAATTGCTGTGGTTTTTCACCGGGGTTGACCAGAAATGGGACAAACGTATGCGTAGTAGCCCCTGGTAACAACCATGGGGTTGTTCGACCAAAGCTCCCATACTGATCACCAGTCAGTTCAGCCAGTGTCGCGACGCGCTGTTCGTGTCCATTGGCCCGCACTAAGGAAAAGTAGTGGTCTGAGTAGAGCACAGGAGCATTGCTCAGGTTTGTAAGGGTAAACCGGACAAGGATCACCTCTTTCCCTTTGGCATCGTCCTGAAAACCGACAGGGCTTGGTGGAACTTGCCAGGGTTGCGGAGTCCAATTACGATCAACGCCATCGACACGAATGGAAACATAATTTGGAACGGTGACCGTTTGACCGATTGTGTAGGGACGTTGTGTGGTTGGAAATGACTGTGCTACATTGCCTTTATGCCACATCCCCCACTCAGATTCCGGAATCAGTGGGCCAATTTTCTGAGATGAAGGTGCAGAAGCTGACTGACTTGCTGCATTCGCTGAAAGATTTCCTATCAACAGGAGAAAACCGCCAACAACCAGAAGACCAAATCCGAGGGTATACCCTAATCGTTTCCATCGCTTCGATGAGAAAAAGGTATTCCGCAAACCTCTTTTCGTTGGCTTGATAGACATGACAAGTATTTCCTTTCAATTAATAGTATGGGTTGCCAACAATGCGACCTCTACCTAGTAAAACCACTCGTCACTCATGAAAGTGGTGTTTGGTCCCGTGTTAATATTTCCATGTAGATCGATGTTTTCTATGAAGCTCCCAGGAAGGTTCCACCAGTTGACGGTCAGATTCCATCCTATTCCAAATGGGTTTGTAGATCCATTTCCATTTGGCCCGGCATAGGCAGTCACATCCAAAAAATTGAGGGCGCTGGTGGTTGTGGATGCACATTTAGAAACACCAAAGTTACAATTTAGGTTCTGAAAGCCGCCATTCCAATTAAGATTCATGTAGGTGCTGTATATATCGACACCAGTCCCAGCATTGCATTGTCCATCTGCAAAGTAGGCGACGTTACTACTTGATGTGTAACCAATGGTTCCACCTGCTTGATTATTACCTGTTACGTTCAAGCTCGCGCTTAATGTTTTAGTTGAAGAGCCTTGTTGACTCCCTTGACAGTTAATTAAGCCTGGTTGAGGTGCCTCTAGAGGAAGTTCCGCCTGGACATTGGGCCGTCCTACCGTGACCCAGTCGCGAAATTGAGCTGTCGGACTGTGCCAGTCGGCTATGTAATTATTCCAGGCATTATAGTTGCAAGAGCCGCCACCTGCGCAAGAGTTATTAAACTCATTCCCATCAGAGTAGGTAATCACCCATTTTGTGGTATCCATTGGCGCAAAGTAGGTGTAATTATTAAACGTGAAATAGCGCAAGCCATCTCCCGTCCCAGAATACGTCCAACCATAGCGTACTACCCATTGTTGCCTCCCGTTGTTGTTGCCAAATCCGACTTTCTCAAAGTTCGATGACCCATCACAGCCTTGCAGGATATTGGCATTACCGTTTGCACCAACGAGTGTACAGTTGAGGGCAGGACGTTGGGCAGTAACTCCCGCACCTCCAGTAATCACACAAAATGACATCCCCCCTCCAGGAGAGTTAGAATTGGGGCTTGATGGACTACAACTGTCTGCAAACGCTTTTTGCGGGGTAATTATGCTGCTTAACCCCAAAAGTAGTGTCGCAATCACGATGATTTTGAGAACAATAGAAGATCTGTACTGATTTAGCATAGAATCTTCCTCCTTTTTGCTTTTTTCATGGATATACCTTTAGAGCTTTGACTCATACATGATAAGCTGCTATAAAGGCTTCTCAATTCCCTTTATGTTTTATCTGCGATAACGGAGCACACTCCTTTCCCAAACTCTTTGCGTTCAACAGCCTCATTTTTTGATCTTACGGCAATCTCAACGCTCTAAGCTCTTCAAGAGCGTCTCACAGCAAGTATAAATTACCCAATGCACTGTTTCGCAGTGCATTTTGGCGAGTTTGCTCTTTTTTTCTTTGAAGCGAGAAAATTCGCTTATTTTGCTTCTGAGGCAAATTGAATATGACCCACCGGCATATTGGGGCTACCGGTGGGTCACATAGGCTTTTCAGGTTGTATAGCGCTCTTTAGTTGTTAACCAGGTTATAGTTCATTACCAGAGACCAACATGTTATCCAGAATCAATCATCTATAATGGATAATACGTGATCTAGCGGTATATCACCTCCTTAACACAGAGAAATCCCTGTTCCATTTTCGTCACTTGCAGTAACTCCCACTCATAAACGTCTGATCGGACACTCCACAATCCGCTCAGAACGTTATGTTACGAGTATAGAATACGTAATGCACCGTTTCGCAGTGCATTTTGGCGAAATTCACTTTTTTTCTTTGTGGAGGGAAATATTCGTCTATGCCACGAGATAGCACAACTTCTTTTCGCTCCGGGTTATTTTTCCCTTTAATGCACAAAAAGCAAGCCACTCTCCTCTGCATATAGAGGAAAAGCGGCTTCATGGCTTTTCTACAAATTTGTTATCTCGTCAATATACTTCTTGCTCTTATTGCGCTTCCATCTCCTTCGACCGTCCTGTCTCAAGAGCGTCTGCCTCCTCCTGTCGCCCCATCTCTCGCAACAACGCAGCATAGCTCTCTCGCGTTTCTCTTGTTAACATATGGTCGTGGCCAAAGACGTGCTCGCGGATGGCAAGAGCACGCTGATAGAGGGTGGCAGCCTCTTTCGTTCTACCCTGAGCCTTGCGAAAAGCGGCAAAATCATGCAAAACATCAGCGATATCTCTATGCCGCGCTTCTAGGTGACGTTCTCGAAGAGCTAGCGCGCGCTCGAAAAGCGGTTCTGCTTCTGCATACTTTCCTTGTTTGAAGTAGAGAAAAGCGAGACCGTGAAGCGCATGAGCTACCATAGGGTGTTCAGGGCCTAACGCCTGCTCCCAGATATACAAAGCTTGTTGATAAAGAGGTTCTGCTTCCTCATACTTTCCTTGTGAGCTATCTGATTCAGCTATATTGTTCAGTATGACAGCTACATTCCCATGATTAGAACCCAGGGTACGTTCCCAGATATGCAAAGCTCGTTGATTGAACAATTTCGCTTGCTCATACCTCCCTTGCTCCTTGTAAAGAGTAGCCAAACCATGCAGTGAATAAGCTACTTGGGAATGCTCAGGGCCTAAAGCCTTCTCTCGAATATGTAAAGCTCGCCAACGAAGCGGCTCCGCTTCTTCATACTTTCCCTGGTGATAGTAAAGGGTGGGTAGGCTATCAAGCGAATAGGCTACCTGAGGATGCTCAGGACCCAAAATTTTCTCTCGAATATGCAAGGCCCGCCAAAAAAGCGGTTCCGCTTCTTCATACTTTCCCTGCTCTCTATAGAGCCCACCCAAGTTGTTAATCGCATGAGATACTTTCGGGTCTTCAGGACCCAGCGATTTCTCCCAGATATGCCAAGCCTGCTGAAATAATGCTTCTGCCTGCTCATATTTCCCCTGCTCTTGATAGACAACAGCCAAGCCATTGAGCAAAGAAGCCACCTCAGGATCCTCGGAACCTAGTGTGTACTCTCGGATATATAAAGCTCGCAGATAAAACATTTCTGCTTGCTCATACTTCCCTTGTTGTAGATAGAGCTTAGCCAAACCATTTAGTGGATACGCTACCTGCGAATGCGCAGGTCCCAATATCTGTTCCCAAAGATGCCAAGACCGTTGATAAAGCGGTTCCGCTTCGGCATATTGCGCCCGGTCGAAAAGATACATTGCTGCTTTGGACAGGACAGAAGCTAGCTCCATATTTTCAGGTTGCCAGAAATTCATCTTTTCCACACAGCCAAGTACATGAAGAAGCAAGCGACTGCATTGTTCCCAACATGTATGATTTATCTGCTCTGCCTCAGGAAAAAGCTTATTGAGAGCGACAATTATATGTTCCATCCATCCCCTTCGATCTGCTTCTTCCATGTCATCTTGCAGCACCGCCTGCACCAACCGGTGCATCGAGAGCGTCTTCTCCTTTGCTTGACGTTTAATCAACGAGTAGGCGCTCACGCTCGCTATTAGCCTGTTCCAGGACAACACATCAGCACAAGCAGCCGCTAATGTTGGACCCAGGTGGCTCCCTGCCTCAAGAAACAGTTCTTCAGGAATGCCATCAGAATGCAGCAGCGCACACACCCGTAATAGATCCACCGCAGCCGGGTGTTGCTGTGCCAGAGCAGCAATGGAGAGCGAGAGCGTGGTGGCGACCGAGTCGGGATGATCTGCACCTTCCCTTCCCCGTTGCTGCAACAAAGTCGCCCGGTGCGCCTGAAAGAGCTGGAGATAGTCCTGCAAGGTGCATTGCGTCTCTTCGATATAAGCCCCTGCTTGGTCCAGCGCCAGGGGCAACCCCTCCATTTCGGCAACAATCTTGCCCGCCTCCATCACATCGGCGAACGAACACGCATCGAGTGGCTCATCCAGCGATAGTCGTCTACTACGGTACAGCAAGAAACGCGTGCCCTCCTCCTGGCTCATCCGCTCCACTTCTAGCGGATATGCCAGTGTCCCCAACGATTGTCTGCGCGTGGTGAAGAGCAACGAGCCTTCGGGGCTGGTCGGAAGCACTGACGCGACCATCTCACGTTCTTCGACATTGTCCACAATCAGCAACCAGTCACGATGGGTACTCAGCCAGCGATTGACGGCTGCCACTACTTTTTGCTGATCTGGCTCCTGTTGCTCCTGCAGCTCCAGTAGTGCTGCCAGCGTGGCATAACTAGACAGGATGCCCTCCATCGTGTCGGCATTAAGCCAGAAAATTGAAGCATACTGTTGCGCATAACGATAGGCGTACTCGACCGCCGTTTGCGTTTTGCCGATGCCGCCCAGTCCGCTCAACACCAGCGATTGGGTCAATGCTGCCGCTTTCTCCTGCCGCAGCAGCGTATGCAGTCGCTGCATCAGTTCCTCGCGTCCGGTGAAGAAGGGGTTGCGCCGATAGGGGACGTTCCAGCGCGTCGAGACACCTGTGAGGCTGGCCTCCAGCAAACGGGCAGTTTCCTGCTCATCCAGGTGCAAGCACTTTGCCAGTTCCAGCACTGTGCCTCGTGTGTCGGGGAGGCGATCCCCGCGTTCCCAGGCGCCGATAGTATTGCAATGCACGGCGAGTTGCTCTGCTACTTACTGTTGCCCGATACGTTTTTGTTTGCGAAAGACTTTGAGCAGTTCTCCAAATGAAGTAACGTGTTCATATTCCATATGCAGATAGTTCCTTTGCTAGAGAAAAGCGCGTTTTGCAGAAATGCATTGTTAACATTTATCAAAAGTCATTCACTAGATAAAACGCAGAAAAGCTCTTCAAGTCACACAAGAAGAGCTTCAAGAAAGATTCAGCTATAATTTGATACGATGTCTCTATAACTACGCGCGCGGCTTTACCCCCAATCCGGGCGCATCGGGCAGGATCAATTTGCCGTTTTTGACGGTAACGCCCACAAAGGGATCGTTGTCGATGAGCAGGTTGCCGTCCAGGTCGGCGTAATCTACCAGTGGGGTCAGGTGGGCGGCGGCGGTGATGGCGATGGCGCTTTCGATCATACAGCCGATCATGACGCGCAGGTTATGGGCGCGGGCGACGTGGATCATCTTCAATGCGCGGTTGATGCCGCCGCATTTCATGTATTTGATATTGATGCCGTCAACGTGCCCGACCAGCCGCGGGATATCATCCACGGTGACGGAGCTTTCGTCGGAGATGATGGGCAGCGGCACATTATCGCGCACCAGCTTGAGTCCGGCGAGATCGTGCGCCGGCACGGGCTGTTCCACAAACTCTATGTTGTACGGAGCCAGGGCATTGATCTTGTGAATGGCCTCTTTGGGCGTCCAGGCCGAGTTCGCATCCACGCGAATCGTGGCTGTTGAGACCTCGCGAATGGCTTTGACGATCTCAAGGTCGTGCCTGGTACCAAGCTTGATTTTCAGGATGGGATACTCTTTGGCCGCTAACGCCTTTTTCGCCATCTCGCCCGGCGTATCGATGCCGATGGTGAAGGAGGTAGATGCAGCTCGCTCAGGGTTGAGGCCGAGCAGCTTATAGAGCGGCACGCCGAGCACTTTGCCCATGATATCGTAGAGCGCCATATCCACAGCAGCTTTGACGGAGGGGTTCAGGCCGATGATCTTATCGAGCTTCTGTAGAATATCCTCGATCAGGAATGGATCGTCGCCCAGGTTGCCCGCGAAGAGCGCAATGCAGGCCAGGGCCGTCTCCGGGCTTTCCCCGTAGTATTCGGTGGGAGAAGCTTCGCCATAGCCCGTAATATCGCCATAAGTAATCTGGACAATCACATTGGAGGAAGTATATTGTACGCCGCGCGAAATGCGAAAGGGCGTACTGAGTCTGAGGTCAACAGGTTTAGCATCGATATGCAGCATGGTCTTCTTCCTTATCCTGGTCTATAGCACAGCTTCATTTTTTCTCTTTTATAGTAGTTGATAACCAATCAGATGTCTATAGGCAGATACACAAAAAAGGTCTGGTATGTGTTAGATACCAGACCCGTGATAAAGTGAGGAGGGAGAAGAGCTATTTCATGACCGGTGTGTCTGTTGTGGCAACAAACCATACGCCGCCCACACCTTGACCAGTGGTCTGACCAGGGGCTGTATCTTTGACGTACGTGTAGAGTAAATGCCCATTGTAGGTCACCTGATTGCCATTAGCATCCTGCAATACAGCTAATGTACCTTTGGACAATCCCTCAGGCGTGGGCTGACCTGTTCCCGTATTCAGCAAGGGGGGCCATGCCTGAGCACAACCACCTGTACAGGCTGTGGTCGTGGCAGTATCCTTCGTGAAATAGTACAGGGTCATGCCTTTTTCATCGGTCAGAATCGTCACGGTCTTGCCACCAACGGTCGCTGAGGCTGTTTTAAGGACTGGAGCCAATGTATCGGTCGTGGCAACGAACCAGACACCGCCTTTTTTATTGCCATTGACATCGCCAGGAGCCTTGTCACCAATAAAGGTGTACAGCAAATGCCCATTGTAGGTGATCTGATTACCGCCAGCAACCTGCAATGTAGCAAGCGTGCCTGGCAACTGTGCAGCGGCAGTAGGCTGACCCGTTCCGGTGAACACCGCGGCAGGCCAGTTAACAAGGCATTGGCCGGTGCAACTTTGCGTCGTGGTTGTATCCGGCGTGTAATAATAGAGGGTCATGCCTTTGGCGTCGGTCAGGATCGTCACCGACTTGCCATCGACGGTCGCCGTGGCTGTCTTAATGACGGCTGCTGGCGCAGTGGTAGGGGCGGCGGTGGGGGTCGAGCCAGAGCCGGTGGTGGTAGTGCCACCGCAGGCCGCGACCAGCAACATCATCACCAGGCCAATGATTGCGAGAGAAAAACGTTTTAGAAGTACCATGATACAAAACCTCCTTCGTATTCCCCAATAAAAACAGGCAATATAGCAACGATCCCGATTTTAAACAAAGGGAGCTAGTGCTATATTGTGATAAAACCTTACTGATCTGGACAAAGGCGTAGACGGCATGCCCCCAGGTTCATCATTTATAAATACGCAGAAGGTTACACTTAATATTTTTTTGCAATAAAAAATACAAAATGGGAAAAGTCCAGGTATGCGCACCAACCTGATAGCTATGCTATAATAACCCCACAAGCGCCGATTTCGGCGAAAACAATCTGCTATACCAGCCGACCAACGCTCCCACGGTGAATCGGGGAGCTACACGCGCTAGCAGGGCAGGGACAAGCCCTGCCCCTACGGTCGGCTGCAAGGAATTGTATATAGTGAAGAGGATCAAGCATGCCAACACGCAATGATGCTTACAACTTGATGGTCAGTCATGTAAAAAATGAGAACCTGCAAAAACATATGCTTTCCGTCGAGGCCGCGATGCGCTTCTATGCCCGCAAGTATGGCGAGGACGAGGAGATCTGGGCCATGACCGGCCTGCTGCACGATTGCGATTACGAAGAGCATCCCGATCTGCGCGAGCACACACAGATTGCCGCGCAGTGGCTGCGCGCAGATGGCTACGATGAACGCATTATTTACGCCATCCTGGCCCATAACGATCTCAATCAAGCTACCCATCCCCGCAACGATCTGCTCTCTAAAGCTCTTTATGCCTGTGACGAAATAACAGGGATGATCACGGCAACAGCCTTAGTGAGACCAAATAAAAGCATTATCGGGCTGGAGGTCTCTTCTGTGCGAAAAAAAATGAAAGCCAAAGGTTTTGCCGCAGGGGTCAATCGCGACGATCTGATCAAAGGGGCGCAGGAACTGGGCGTTGACCTGGATGAGCATATCGCCTTTGTCATTGAGGCCATGTCATTTCAGTATCCTCAAGCGGATCGCGATAGTCACCAACTCCCTCCGCCCCTTTTGAGGGAAGTATAACATAGAGTCCGAAGATGTCAAGCGGAAATGCAATAAGAAACTGGCAATAGAGCAGTAAAGTTAGTGGTCATGCAACAGAGGCAGCAACAACAACAGCAATCGCAGCGCATTTTTACTGCCAGCGAGGTGGCGAGCTTCGAGTACTGCCCCCTCGCCTGGTGGCACGAGCAATATGAGCCGTTTGCTCAGGCCGACACTGAAGAGCTATTCGCGGAGATGGTCGCGCTGGAGCATGAGCACGGACAGCAGGCGACGGCCCTGCCCGAATACCAGGTGATTGAGCAACTTCTCTTGCGTCGCGGCGCCTTCGACGCAGGCCAACAGCAACATGCGGAACACGCCGAAGCAGTCGCTGAGGTCGAGGAAGAGCGTGTTGCCCTTCCCAGAAGCAGCGGCTATATGCGCCGCTTAGCCATTCTCGCAGCAATACTCTTGATACTGGCCTTATCGCTTATAGCGATATCATATCTATTGATTATACGGTAAGGACACCGGCAATCATGAACAACATCTTGCTTCCAATCGGGTTGGGCCTGCTTCTGCTGTCCTTAGTGATCTTTATCTTGCTGCTCAATGAGCGCCGTTCTCAGCGCAGGCGGCTGATTGAGGAATGGCATAGAGCTCTGGGCCTGCCCCCTGGCGAGCTGGTCTATGAGGATGCAGACGGTCAGGGGGAACTCTTAACCTCCAGCGCCTATCCGCTGGTGGGCAAGCCCGATTATGTTGTGCGCTCGCCCGACGGTCGCCCTATCCCTATCGAACTCAAGCTTTCCGTGCAAGATGCCACAGCGCCGTATAGCAACCACATGGTGCAGATCGCGGCCTACTGCCTGATCCTCGAAGATTACTTCGAGCAGCCCCCAACGCACGGTATCCTGCGCTACGCCGACCGCGACTTCACCGTCGAATATACTCCCGCGCTCAGAAAAAAGGTGATCCGTTTGCTCACAGAGATGGCCCGTTGCACGGAGCAGCAACCTCCTCCCCTCACGCGCCAGCGAGCCGCCAAGTGCCGCGTCTGCGTCTTCCAGCCGATCTGCCCGGTGGGACGGAAGAGATAGGGCGGGGAGCCATTTCGCAGCCAGATAAATAAAAGGCTCTATCTCCAGTTTGTGAGCTTCCACGCCCCGGAAGGCGTAATCTCTACGATCTATACAATAAGATAAAGATTATCTATATATTCGGAAGGAGAACTCCTTATGGGACATGAGTCCGCCAATACCCTGATCTACCGCCGGCTCGATCTGCAACGTGATTTAACTGCTCTGGTCAGCCTGTTTCATGAGATCGAACAGACAGATCAGACCGGGGAACAGTTGACAGAGGCAGCTCTGCGTGAACAATTGACCTGGTCTGGACAAGATCCGGCTCTTAATAACTGGGTTGCAACTCTCTCGGATGGTACCTCTTTGATTGGTTATGGTCTGATCCAAAAGACGCTCATTGATGCCAACGCCGATATCTATATAACGGTCCGCCCTTCCTGGAGGCGCCAGGGCATTGGCGGTCAGCTCTTCGCTCGTTTGCTTGAACGTGCCTCTGAACTCAATGCACAGGCTCTGCGCACCTACGTTCCTGTCCAGCATGAAGCAGCCAGCCTCTTTGTGCGCCAACAGGGCTTTGCACCGGTCTCGACCTCTACTCGCCTGAGCCTGATAGGCAAGCAGTCGTTTCCAACTCCGGTTCTGCCTCAGGGCTTTACCGTACAAAGCTACGATCAGATTGAACGGGTAGATTTGTACACTGAGGCGCTCAATCGCTGTTACGAAGGCTATTGGGGCCATCTGCGCTGTACCGAGGAGGAGGTTACTCAGTTCCTACCCGCCCTCAATCATGCAGGGATATTCTTGCTCTTCGCCCCGGATGGCACCATCGCCGGCACCTGTCGCGCTAATCTCAGCGCACCACTCACTGAAGAGCGTAAAGCTCCAGTTGGCCTCATCGATGCGCCCGGCATTGTCGCGCAATATCGCGAGGCTAATCTTTCCCTTGCACTCCTCCTGACAGCCATACACTGGCTGCTCCCCCAAGATCCTGAAATACTCGAAATCGAATCCTGGGGCGAATCTCCTGATACGCTGAAGCGCTATCGTTCGCTTGGATTTAGCACAGCCAAAGAAGAAATTTCCTATCGACTGAAACGTTAGAGTAAGCCTTCCAAAACTCGTCAATATGTATGGGTTCTTTCTGTCAATGCTACGCAACATCAATAGAAAGAACCCGCAAAGCAAACGATATCGCTATAACCCGAAAGCAAATAGAGAGCCATCCTTATTGCCTATATAGAGCATCCCGTTAGAGATGGTTGGCGTTCCCCAGAAAAGCGAGACTGGACTGGGATCATGATATGAGAACAGCGTCGCTCCGGTCCTGGCGTCCAGCACATAGAGAAAAGCCCCGGAGCCAATGGCGACCACACCCGGCACCACCATTGCCGACCCCTGCACTTTTCCCGGCAGACAATCCTCCCAGAGAATATTGCCGGTCGCAGGATTGAGCGCACGCATACTCCCCAGGCACTCTTGACTACCGATAGTCGTATGCGAATCACCAATATAGATACTTTTCTCATCCCACGCGCTGGAGGAGATGCTTGACCGGGCATTGGGCGCGGGAGTGGAGACCCTGGTCTCCCAGAGAGGACCCGCGCTAATGTCGGCGCGATCAAGCGCGTAATAGATCCCATTTTTGTTGACTAATCCGATCATATCATGGACGGCGCCATTAATTACCGCAGCGAAGAGCGTTGGCGTGCTGCCAAAATCATCGTCATTGCCCTGCTGATCTTTGGGAACCTGCCAGGCATGGAGTAATGTGAGAGTCCTGGCGTCGAATTCGAGCAAGGCATACGCGTAAGACTCGTAGGTTGAGCAGCTATGAATCGTACCGGTGGCAACATAAACGGTGCCATGCATCTCATCAACGGTTGGAGTCATCCAGATGCCGCCACCGACGCAGCCCGCAGGAACGGTCACAAATGAATGCTCAATCGCTCCGGTTGACGCGTTGATCTGAAAGAACTCGCCCGGCTCCAGAGGACAATCGCCATAGGATGCTCTGCCAATATAAAGGCTACCATTATAGATTGAGGCTCCGGCCCAGATCATCATATTGGGCGGTATGCCAAGAGCGGTATGCCAGATGATACTCCCATTGGCGGCATTTAAGGCGTAGAGCTGCGCATCCCCCCCGCCAACAAAGACCACAGAGGTCTTTTTACCTCGTATCGCGACGGTACTTACCGTCGCGGGCGCAGTAACGCCCGCGCTCGTGGGGAAGCAGAGAGGAGGAGCGGTCGGTATACTTCCTAGAAAGGTCCGCCAGAGAACCTGCCCATTGAGATCCATCGCATACTCATAGCCATCGGCAGCTCCCCAGTAGAGCGTGCCATTCACTATAATCACCTGCGAGCTGATCCAGCCGCCGGCCTTGTAAACCCAGTGCAGCTTCAAATTGCGCGCGCTATTCGCATTCAGCATAGTTTCGAATTTGTTAAACCCTTTATGCTCATTGCCTCCCATATAGGTCGGCCAGTTGCCCGCCCCACCTGCCAGCACAGAGGAAGATTGCTTGAAGGACATTTGCAGTCCGCTCGCAACTACCACAGCCGCGCTTATAACCCCTAAAATACGCAACAGGATACCATATTTTGTAGTACCTATAAGATACTTAGTCATCATATGACGCCCTTTCATCATACTAGAAAAGCTGTGTAATCTCATCCTCATTTTGCATGAGTCCATAATTCTTAAATCGTATGTGCACATGATAGATACTTATCGGATTGACAGGGAGCGCGAAGCAGATTAGACTGGCATCATTATTCCGATCTATTTTTCCTTATCGCCATACCAGAGATAGCATATTTGTAATGTGGGAGATGCTCATGAGTACAGCACATGAAGTCATAGAGTTAAGCGGACATATTATCGACTCCTGGACCCTACCGCGTGCCTGGGATATCATCATGGATCGGGGCGGCAACTTCGAGGTAGAGGAGATGCAGGTGGGAGCCAGCAAAACAGAGACCAGCTATGTTCGGCTCAAGGTGCTCGCGCCCAACGATGAAATACTCGACCGTATCCTCTCCGAGCTGCAACAACTCGGCGCAGTGCTGGTCCACGCGCAAGATATCCAGACCGAGACTGTGGAACAGCAGGGCGTTCTGCCTGCCAAATTTTATTCGACCACCAATCTGCCCACGCAAGCACGGCTGAATGGACAATGGATCGACGTCGAAGGGATCGAGATGGATGTGATCATCGTCATAGATCGCGAAAATGGGCGCGCATATTGTAAACCAATGCACGAAGTACAGGTCGGTGACCAGGTGGTTGTCGGCCACGATGGTATTCGCGTGCAGCCCTTTGAGCGGGCGCGCGACCGCGAAGCCTTCGCCTTTATGCAGAGCAACGTCTCCTCCGAAAAAGCGAAGGTCCTGGCGATTCACGAAATCGCTGAGCAGATGCGGGAGACGCGAGCGCGCAACGGCAAGATCCTCTTTGTACTCGGTCCCGCCGTCATCCATACAGGAGCGGGTCGCTATATCGCGGAACTGGTGCGCCGCGGCTACGTTCAGGTCATCTTCGGTGGCAATGCCATCGTCACCCACGACGTTGAGGCCGCACTCTTCGGCACCTCGCTGGGCGTCGATCTACAGAGCGGCGAACAGGTCGAGGGCGGACATCGCAACCACCTGCGCGCCATCAATGCCATTCGAGCAGTGGGCTCGCTGGAGAAAGCGGTCGAGGCGGGATTGTTGCGCGACGGCATTACCTATGAGGCAATCAAGCGACATATCCCGCTGGTGCTGGCAGGCTCGATTCGCGACGACGGCCCGATGCCCGGCGTCATCAACGATATGCAGGAAGCTCAGCGCCGCATGCGCCAGGAAGTCCAGGGGGTAGAAATGGCCCTGATGATTGCCTCGATGCTGCACGCGATTGCCACCGGCAACCTGCTGCCGGCTAGCGTGCGTACCGTCGTGGTCGATATTAATCCAGCGGTGGTGACCAAACTCGCGGACCGGGGAAGCTTCCAGGCGGCAGGATTGGTGACGGATGCCGAACTGTTTTTGCGCGAGCTGGTCGAGGCGTTAGCAAACTAGAAGACGTTGCTGGAGCGGGCTATGGTCGTTTCGCGCGCTCGTGATGCTTGCGCGCTTTGGCACGGTTGCCGCAGGTTTTCATGTTACACCAGCGCCTGCTCCGATTTTTGCTTGTATCCAGAAAGAGCCAGTTACAATCATCCGCCGCGCAGGCTCTCACGGCATGCACCTCTTCCGAGGTGAGTATATCCGCTGCCGACCTGATCACAGGCCAGAGCGGCCAATCGAGTACACTCGGCCCCATATCCCAGCGCCAGGTAAAGCCATGCCCGGCAGCCATAATGCGGGCGTGAACCATCGCCTCCGCCAGCGCAGCATTCAAGAGGTGCAGGTCAGTCCCCTGTGGCTCCTCACCGTTGGCAAGCGTAAAAAAGATGCGATAGAGGGCCTCACGCCAATCCCTGGCCCGCAGTAGCACTTTCTCGGCCTTCCCTTTGTGACTCTCTGCCTCCGCCAATAACTCCCGCGCCTGCTCACCTGTCACTATCTGCGCCTGCTTAGCCCATTCGATCAAATCATCATAGGTTGTCAACAGCTCTCTGGGCGCATCAGAGGCGCGATCTTCAAGCGTATTAGCAAAATCCAGGCACAAACCATTGCCTGAAAAATCAAATATGATATCTCTCATCCTCCCCCAAAATTTTATCACATTTCATTCTAACCACTAAAATGCCCTTGACAGGTTAGTAAATAGTGATTATGATATAACCATCAAAGTAATTTTAGCAGGTTAGAAACAAAAGTGTCAATAGGCAGGCAACCTGTGGCAGGGTAGAGCAACATCGAAATGAGTTGCAACCATGCATCCGCTTTATAGCGAAATACTGAGCCAGCAACAGCGGCTGGAGATGCTACAGCAGGCTGAGCATGAGCGATTAGCGATGGCAGTGCGCAGACCAGAGCACTCTGCGAGGCAGCTACATCGCACATGGGCTTACCAGCTTGGCAGCATGATGGTGAAATGGGGGTACAGGTTGGAGCGATTTGGAACGTCTCATAGAGTTGCCTGCTCGGCATCTCAGCAACATCACTAACTGCATGATCTCTCTTGTGAAGCGATCAAGCAATCAAGAGAGAGTCTTGCCGGTCCTGAAAGGAGGACTGAGATGGACATCTTCTTCTGGCTAATTATGTTGTTGGGATTGATTGCGCTTGACCTGGCGGCCTTATGGTGGGGCTTTGATAGCCGGGAAAGCATGAACAGCCCCGAATGGGAGCGGCGAAGAGTATGGTGGACGAGGGTACCGGCCCACCATTACTAATGTCGCATGAACGATGGAGACGGTTTAGCGCGCACGATCCGCGATTAGCCTGACCTCTTCGGCCAGTTTACGCAGGGCATCGCGCAACTCCGGTGGTTGCAGCACGACCAGGGAGCAGCCCAGCCCTACCAGCAGCCGCGGTATCCAGTCCAGATCCGACGCGTAGCAGCGCAGGATCACCCCCTCCGGCACCTGTTCCAGGGTGCCGAGCGCGGGCGAAACTCGCTGGCGGGCCTGCTCCATCGGTATTTCGAGCAGCACTTCAACCAGCCAGGTGGCGGGCATCGTTGCCAGCGAGCGATTGACATGCTCAAGACAATCGAAGTCTGCCGGGCGTTCAAAGGTTTCAGCGCGCATCTCAGCCTGCACGATCCGGTCCAGGCGAAAGGTGCGCAGGTCGCCGCGCAGGTGGCAGTAGCCTGCGGCATACCAGTAGCCGGAGCGACAGACGATGCCATACAGGTCAACCTCGCGCTCCGTCTCAATATCTTTCCAGGCGCGATAGCGCAGCCAGACGCGCCGCCCTTGCAATATTGCCATACACAGCGTCACGACCACCTTGCCTCCAGGGGCCATGCCAGGAAGGGGATAGTTAAATATGAGCGTCTCCTGCACCGCCTTGACATGCTCTTGCAGGCTTAGCGGCAAGACGCGCCCGATCTTCGCCAGTGCGCCCTCAACGGCTGGTGCAGCAACGGCCAGACCGAGCCCGCGCGCAGCTACCAGACCAACAGTGAGCGCGAAGGCTTCTTCATCGGTAAACATCATCGGAGGAAGTTTGAAGCCTGGGCGCAGTCGATAGAAGCCATAGCGACCACGCACAGCTTCGATGGGAATGCCCAGATCTTGCAACATCATAATATAGCGGCGCACCGTTCGCTGATCGACCTCCAACCGTTCAGCCAATTCAGGGCCGCTCATTTGATGGCGCGATTGCAGCAGTTCCAGTACGGTTAGCACGCGTGTCGCCGGGAAATACATCGATGTCCCCTTTCCTTTTCTAAACAGGACGTATTATAACCGCTTTCTGTGCTATACTCAAGGAGGTGATTGGAACAAAAGAGCTAAACACGTTGAATGACTATTTTTTGATCATAAAGCTGACAGGTGAGATGAAACGTTAAAGAAAGAGAGAGCGAGAGACACATGCAAGAACCATTTAGCAAAGACAGATTGCTTGAAGCGATGCGCACCGGCTTCGCAGCGTTCGAATCGTTCCTGGCCCCCCTTAGTGAAGAGCAGATGACCACGCCAGGAGTCAATGATGCCTGGTCGGTGAAGGACAATCTGGCCCATCTCGCAGCGTGGCAGTGGCATGCGCTCAGGCTGCTTCAGGCGGTAAAAGATCATGTCGCCCCGGTTGATCAGTACGAGGGCCTGACGGAGGAGCAGCAAAACGAGCGTATTTATCAGCAGAACAAGGACCGCCCCTTGAGCGAGGTTCAGAGCGAGTTCCGCTCCAGCTTCGAGCAAGTGCTTGCAGGCGTGCAAAGTCTGACGCAAGAGGAGCTGGAAAAGCAGCAGAGCTGGCTGGGCGAGAGGCCGGTCTGGCCCTATGTCGTCGGCAATACTTACGGGCATTACGAAGAACATACACAGATTATTCAGCACTGGTTACAACGGAACGGGACCCCTGCGTAGGAGCGACATGCAAGATGACGCAAGCATTAAAGTGGCAACAGGTTCATGCCTGGCGTTTATCGCAACACGGCCTGACACCGCGTTTGAACCGAGAAAATTTTGTTGAGATTGTGACGCGTACAGGTGGCATTCAAGCTCAGGTCATGTCGGCTGCCGAACTGGCGCTGTTTACCCGCGTGGAAGGGCTGTCTCCCCAGGATGTCAGGTCTGCTCTCTGGCAAGACCGCATCCTGATAAAGACCTGGGCCATGCGCGGCACATTACATTTGCTCCCGGCTAGCGAGCTGCCTCTGTATGTGGCGGCGCGTGACTGGCATGCTACTCCTGCCTGGTCCAACTATTTCGCCGAGTTCGGCCTTACCACTCCGGCGCAGCAGGAATCCTTCCTCTCTGCTGTGCCGCATGTTTTGGAGCAGGGACCAATGACCCGCCAACAACTTGCTGATGCTCTCGCTAAGCACACGGGGATTTCCAAAGTACGCGACCTAATTATAGGAGCGAACTGGGGTTCTCCCTTGAAACCATCGGCCTATCGCGGTGATCTCTGCTTCGGACCAAGTCAGGGGCAAAGCGTCACATTCGTCAATCCTAAAACGTGGGTTGGTGCCTGGCAGCCCGTCGCAACAGAGCTGGCGCTCAAGCAATTTGTCCGGCTTTACTTGCAAGCTTACGGCCCGGCTACCCCGGAAGACTTTGCGCGCTGGTGGGGAGGAAAAATTACCCTGGCGAAAAAACTCTTTAAGTCGATGAAAGATGAGCTGGCAGAAGTCGAAGTAGAGGGCTGGCAAGCCTTCGCCCTCCGCTCGACGCTTGAGCCACTCCAAAGCCTTGCAGCAGCGGAGACCATTCATTTTCTCCCCTTATTCGATGCCTATACCTTAGGTCTTGGGCGTGGGATCGAGCCGCTACTCTCTCAAGCCTATACGAAACTGGTCTTCCGTCCTCAAGGGTGGATCTCTGCGGTTGTCCTGCTCAACGGGTCTATTCAAGGCGTCTGGCAACATACGGCTCGACGCAACCAGACCGTCATCAAAGTTCGCCTGTTCTCTCCCCCCACAGCCCCTATCCGCAAAGGGATTGAAGCCGAAGCGGAACGGCTGGGGGACTTCTTCAAGAACAAAGTCTCCCTGGAATACCTGTAGCTGATTGCTCGCCCCGCAAGCATCAGCAAGCTCACCAGGCTTGAAAAATTAGATCTACGCTGGAACAAATTATTTTCTCTCCCTCCCTGGCTACAGGAACTCGAACAGCGCGGCTGCACTGTTTTCCAGTAGATCAGCAATTCCCTAAATTTGTGCAATATGCACAAATTTGGAGAGATATTTTTATATCAAATGCACAAATTCGCTCGCCAAAAGCTGCGATAAGGGCAGCAGTTTGCGCGTTAAAACTGGTCTATAAAGAGCGGAAAGTGAAAGTATACGAAATTTTTTAAAGCCATAAAAATGGAGGGGAATTCCGGTTCCCAGGCGCCAAAAGTTAACGTATTATGTATGTAACAGCTAGTAAGCGCAAGGCGACCATCCCTCAATTATGGGTCGTCGACCAGCAAGTGTGAAAAGCAGAAACAGAACCAAGAAGAGGCTTGACTCGAGGAGGAGCAGCTATGATGAATCAGGATCTGATGAAGATCGGGCGCTACCGGTCCTGGATGGAAAATGGAACGCTCAAACTGTACTCCCACGCAGTGGGCGATGATAGCGGGATCTTTTGCAGCCTGGACGCCGAAGAGGCCAGGGGGCTACTGGAACTGCTATCAAGACACCGCGATGATATCGACCACGCGCTTGCCATTAACGAGCGCGACCGAGCCGCGCAGAGACGCGCCATACGACATTAGCTTCTCTGTCTACGATGCTATATTTAACGGGATCGCGCATTTAGTAATCCTCGATCCCGTTAACTTCTACAATTGCGTACTTTGAATAAAATCGATCACAACCTTTCGCCCTTCAACCGAACGATGTACCAGACTGTGACCCCCGCCCGTGACGACGTGCAGACGCGCAGTCGGGATCATTGTTGCCAGAGGTTCTCCCCATGCAAGTGGCACCTCGCGGTCATCGCTGCCATGCACCACTAGCGTCGGACACTTCACCTGAGCGGCCCAGGTCGGTAAATCACCACTCTTATACGCCTGCATATATGCTTGCATAGAGCGCAGTTCCGCTGCCAGATAGCGTACACGTTCGGCCTCTGGCATCGTTCTCACGCGGTCAGCTAATTGTTGTTCTCTCTCTAGAAACCGGCCATAGCGCCCGCGTGCCTTCATCTCATTCACCACCCACAGCGGCTCAAGCGAGGTTTCTACGCCTTCAGGCCGTTGGGCGAAAGCCGCTTCGGCTCCCTCATGCTCCAGGACCGCGATCAACTGGCGGATGCGGTTACTGATCGGATCATCCGCCGGAAATAGATCGATGGCGGTACCAGCCAGGGTAAGCGAGCGCGCGCGATTGGGGTAGAGCGCGGCAAACGCCAGGCTGATCGGTCCACCCGCGGAACTGCCGACCACATGGACAGAGGCAACATCAAGCACGTCAAGCAGCGAGGCCAGATCGAGCGCCTGATTCGCCAGTTCGTAGCCGCTATCAGGGCACGACGAGCGATAGCACCCTCGTCGCTCATAATAGATAAAGCGGAACAACGCCGCGAAATCGTTTTCCCACGTCCATTGCCAGTTTGGCGACGAGAAATCATTGAGCGTCGAGGCCAGGCTGGGAAAGCCGCCGTGAACGAAGACGACCGGAGTTCCCTGGCCGCCTTCTTTGTAATAGAGATCAAAGCCGTTCACATGTGTCTGTGGCATACTTTTTCCCCGTCACCCTCCCTCATCAGCATCCCGTACAGGAGAAGATGAAGAGAGTCGATCAAACATTATAGGTATTGCTCCAACCAGTGCAGGTGGCGTTCCATAGAGTCCCGCCAGTGCGTTCGCTCACTCAAGCCATGCCCTTCGCGCGGATATACCACCAGTTCGACCGGGACATCGCGCTCGCGCAGGGCGCGGTAAAAAGCGTAGGCTTGCGCGACCGGTACCGCGGGATCGTCCTCGCCATGCATGATTAGCGTCGGCGTCGTCACGCGGTCGGCATAAGTAATGGGCGAGTGCCGGTGGTAGACTTCGGGATTCTTCAGTGGATCGGCAGCTAGCAGCAGTATATCCGCGTCGGGAATATTGGTCTGCGCGTGCATATTCAGCCAGTCCGAGATGCCAGCGCCCATCATCGCCGCTTTGAAACGCTGGCACTGCGTCACTGCCCAGGCGGTCAGGAAGCCGCCATTGCTCCAGCCGCCGATGCCGACCCTTTCGCCATCGACCAGACCCTGCTTCACCAGATATTCGACGCCGTTGAGAATATCCTGGAAGTCCTTGCCTCCCATATCACCAAGCACGGCATCGGCAAAAGCTGCACCATGACCCCAGCTCCCGCGCATATTGGGCTTAAACACGGCAAAGCCAGCCGCCGCAAAAAAATGCGTGGAACCGTCAAAGTAATCACATTCCGCCCCCGACGGCCCTCCATGTACATCAACGTAAAGCGGAGGAAGCGCGCCGTCTTTATGCGTGAGTGGAGGCGTGAAGAGGCCGTCAATGCGCCAGCCATCCACACTTTTATAGTGAATGCGCTGCGTCGTTGCCAGGGGCAGCGTTTCTTCCACCAGCGGGTTCAGGCGCGAGAGACGCTTCCATTGAACGCTTTTTGCCTTTTCGCCCTCGTAGACCAGCTCCCCCAACCAGACATCTGGCGGCTGCCGGTAACTTGAGTGCAGGGTCGCAAAACTGCGGCAGTCAGATGTAACCGAGAGATTGGGCTGATCCCACTGCATCACAAAATCTTCTGCCAGCAGTGTCACCATGCCATTGTTGCTATCAACCATGCCAATCTGGTGGGTCACATCCTTACAGGCGGTATAAAGCAGATGCCGCCCATCAGACATCCAGCGACACCAGGAGGGGCTGGAGGTGATGCCGGGCGTTATATTGCGTATTTCACCGCTCTCAAGAGCCACTGTGAAGATATCGCCGCTACCACGCCCCGGATCGCTCCATCTGCCAGATATATAGGCAATCTGCTTGCCATCGGGCGACCAGGCCAGGGCTCTAGCCGGACAGGTGAGCTGAGTAACCTGACGTACCGCTCCCCCTTCGGCAGCTACGACGCCGATCTGGCTATGATACCAGTCCGTCTCTTCCGGCCCTTTCGAATAATAGAGGGCCAGTTGCTTGCTATCGGGCGACCAGCTATACTCCCAGACGGTCATGCCGGTGGGCGTTATCGGCTCTGGCATCGCGTGCTCAGGACGAATCGCCCACAAACGGCGATGGCGTGCGGGCGCCATCACTTTAGGATCGCTGCCTGGCTCCTCGCCCTCCACAGAGATAAAGGAGATGCGGCAGCCATCCGGCGACCATTGCAGATCGCTCACGCCATTGGGCATTTTGCAGAGACGCGTGGCCGTTCCACCTTCCGCGGATATGAGGTACACCTGTGACTTTTCCTTGTCCCCCTCTTCCTGAGCAATAAAGGCCAGTTGCTTGCCATCAGGCGACCAGCGGGGGCTATGCTCTTCTCGCTTTCCTGTGATGAACGGGCGCGGCTGACCATCGGCAATATCAACTATCCAGATATGCCCACGATGTTTTTGCTCGCCGGGGGGAATCGCTCGCACCACAAAAGCAACGCGCTTGCCATCTGGCGCAATATTGGCATCACCCGGGAAACGCATATCCAGCAGAGCATCTAACATCGTCGCAATACGTGCCTCTTGTAGAGTATCCTTATCTGTATGTGCGGCAGAAGCGGCATCTGTTCGTGGTTCGTTCAATATGAAGGCTCCTCTCCTATTGTTATTCCTTACGATCTTCCGTAGCAATATCATACCACCTGTGCCGATGAGTTTTTAGCTTATGCGGCTCACAGGCAATATCGTCATACGCATACATATTTCTGCCCGATATACTATCAAGCTCTTCGTAACTTTAATAAAACATGTTATAATTTTCGTGTAGGTATATCCTTAGTCAGAGTACGAGGTGCGTGATATGCAGGGTATTCCAGGCGCTATGTATAAGCGTTTACGTGAAACTTTATTGGAGTGCGGCCCCTTCGATAATAATCGCCAGCTCAAAGCAATATTTGCCGATGCTGCACTTGCTCCCTGGCATGATCGCATACCTGAAGCCAATAACTCAGCCGACCGGGTGGAAGCAATCATCCACTTTTTGAGCAAGAAGTATCATAGTGAAACTCAGACCAACGCCCTTGTGCTCTTCCTAGAGGTATTAAAAAATCGCATTGATCAGCACGATGCTTGCTATGAACATCTGGCAAAGCTGGCAGCAGAACTGAACAGCTTATTTCCAGGCAAAGCCATCGCCGCCAATCCTCACCCGCATCATGTACCCCCTGCGCCTCCAGCCGCTCGCACAAAGATTTTTATTAGCTATAGCGATACAGATAAAAAATATTTACAGGAGCTAAAACAACAGTTAGCGTTTTATATCCGTAACAATCAAATAGCTGTTTGGGATAACACAAACATTAAACCTGGCTCAAAATGGCAGGAAGAGATCGAGCTGGCTCTCAGGTCCACCAGAGTGGCCTTACTACTGATTAGCGCCGATTATCTGGCTTCGGACCTCATCGCCAATTATGAGCTACCCCTGCTATTGGCGAAAGCCAGGAAGGGCGAGCTTATTTTAATATCCACGATTCTCAAGCACAGCGCCTTCGCAGACACAGAGCTTGCTCAATTTCAGCCCGTAAACGCTCCTTCCGAGCCACTTGCAATGATGTCTGCGCCTAAACGCAACGCCATATGGAAAGACATCACTGATAAACTCTTGCAAGCAATAAAAGAGTAATTTGCGACTATGATTGCTTGCTGCATATTTCTTCCCAGCAAAAAAGGTAAGACCATCTAGAAGTGTATATATTACTTGATTTTGTTGACATGCCTATGTACTCACTATATTATAATACATAGCACTATATCGCTGAGGAAGTACTATATATGAGAACATTATCTACGCATCTTTTGAGCCGCTGTCGCACTGCATTGCTCAATTGTGATAAGTTCAATTCTGATGAAGCACTAAAAACCGTTTTTCTGGTAGAAGAACTGATCTTTTATCAGGACACGCTTCCTCAAGCTAACAACCGAGAAGATCGCGTTGATAAACTGATCAAGTTTCTGATCGATAAGCAGTTTCACAATGGAGAACTTGTCTTTATTACATTTCTTAGAGTGTTATGCATCTATATCCATCCAGAAGATAAGCTCCATACAGAGATACGCCTGCTATGCATTGATATTGAGAGCGAGTGCTTCTTATTTGAAGCCTCGCAAGTTCCTGCTGACACGACTGCAACAACTGTAGCTGAAGACCTCTATAATCAACCTGGTCTGCTAATAAAGATGGTCAAGAGCCTGCTCCAATGCCACCATATGCAGGACAGAGATCTGAGGGCAAAGGTGCTTGACCTCCTGCCAGTAGCGATCACTCAGGATATGCCAAAAAGCGACCAGAACTCTGATTTTCGGCATATCCTTCAGTTGCTCCAGCGCTGTTCCCGTTATCCAGCAGGGATGGACAAACTGGCGTACGCCCTCTATCAAAAAGAAGGGGAGTCTCCGCAGTGGCAAGCGTTCGATAGCTTGCTCCACAGCATTTTCCCAAAAACGATTGTTACCTATACGCGCCTGCAACAGCTCCAATTCATTTTAAAAGCAGCAGCATGGCCCGATAAGGTCTTCAAAAGAGCCTATAAGATGTGCATCCCTGGTGACTGGCTCACCCTGGATAGCAAAGGTGTAGCCAATCTCCCCATGATGTTAGAAAATCTGGCAAATGCTCCTTTGCAGAACGAGGGAACTTTTCCTCTTTTAGCATTTGCCCAATACCTCGCTTACTACGCTCAAAAGCAACAGGAGACAACCACACAGCAAGCTCTTAGCGCCTGGATCGATAAAAGAGTCAAGGAATTAGGGTTAAGCACTGCTCAAATTGATAGATTGCGCAGCATCGTACAAGAGGAATACAGTTCTGATGTATATTACCTGCTTGTCACCCTTGAGCCAGACGAAGAGAGAAGCTTCTACATTCGGGCATGGCTGCTGGATAATGACTATAACGTTATCCAGAATGCGGGTATAGAGGTAATTGATGAGCCCATAACTCTTGAACATATACCAGATTTTCTTGACGAAGCACTCGAAAAGTGCGGTGATTACCTGGAAGGAGAGATAGACAAGCTCATCGTTGAGTTTGCTTTGCCAAACGAGCTCCTTTGCGAGCCTATCGATCATTGGCAGATCGATACCGGCATGGGACATGTAAAGCTGGGTATCCGGCATAAAGTGGTGATAAGATCACTGGAGCGCGCCCGCAAAAAGAAAATGTTGCCTCTGTGGAAAAGCAAATGGCAGGCATATCTGGAGTTCATCGATGGCAGACCTGCCCGCGCCCGCACGAAAGGTCCGATCTGGATTTGCGACCGGAAACATTGCGCCACGCAAGAAAGTATTGCTGCCGCTCTCAGGGATTCTTCTATTGTCTGCCTTGCCTTAACCTTTGTGCCTCCAGATCATGCAAGCGACCCTGATCATATATTTAACGTCATTTTAAGTTCAGGCATCCCAATAGCCCTCTGGCCGCGAGCATATATTGGCGAACTACAATCTATCCGCCGCTTATTCAAATCATTCCTGGCCCAGAAAACGCTTGCCAGGATTCCAGATCTTGTATGGAAGCAGCGCCTTCAGGCTGGCGCAAGTAAAAATGGGCACCATCATGGGCATCACCTGACACTCCTGTGGGATGATCCGAACAGGCTACCGCCCACCACAACCGCCATGCAACTGCGAATGCCACCACGGAGAGGAGTTTAATTCACAATGGACGATTGGAAAATTTATAGAGGTAAGGGAGAACCGCACGATGACATAACGCGCCTTCCTCTACCTCCTCCCTGGCGCACATTCACAGGCAAAATCATCGACATTCCTCAGATGGACGAAGACGACGCGTTTATGCAACGTATGCTTGCCAGAGGTGAGGTATTTCAAGCAAGCGAAGAAGTCGTTGAGCTGGTGAATGCCGCCCTCTATTTACGACGCCCTCTGCTTGTCAGCGGCAAGCCCGGATGCGGCAAATCATCCCTTGCCTACGCCGTTGCGCGTGAATTGCGACTCGGCCCCGTACTACGCTGGTCAATCACCACCCGCACAACCCTGGCGGATGGACTCTACTCTTACGATGCTATCGGTCGTTTGCAGGATACCGCTCACTGGAAAGACACCGGAGCTGATCAACCTTCTCCCGATATCGGGCAGTATATACGTCTTGGCCCGTTGGGCGCCGCATTGCTTCCTTCTGCGCGGCCACGCGTGCTGCTGATTGATGAGATCGATAAAAGTGACATCGACCTGCCGAATGACCTGCTGCATATCTTCGAAGAGGGAGAGTTTGATATTCCCGAACTGGTCCGTATCTCTCAGCACCAGCGATTTGTTGATGTCTACTATGGACGCAATGGCGCGGCCAAAGTGACTATCGAAGAGGGACATGTGCATTGCCATGCCTTCCCCTTCATCGTGCTGACCAGTAATGAGGAACGAGAGTTCCCGCCGGCGTTCTTGAGGCGCTGCCTCCGTCTCGATATGAAACCTCCGACCAAAGAAGAGCTTGCCAGCATTGTTGAGTCTCATCTGGGCGCCGACATTTTGCCGCTTGCCAATCAGCTTATCGATGAATTTCTCCAGGAACAGGTCAAAGGCGATCTGGCAACAGACCAGTTATTGAATGCCATCTATCTCTCTTCTCGTGGTATTGATGCGCGTGATAAGAAAACGATCTTCCGCGCCGTTTTGAGACAGCTCACAACATAGAAAAATCATGATTGATAAGCTCATAGCCGCGTTGCAACAAGCTAACCTTGAGATGACGGCAAAAGAAGTTGCAGATCTCTTATGGCTGGCATTACAAATGAACAATAGAGGAGGAGAAGCGAGCGTCGAACCGGACGCGGCTTCTCATCAGCCGCGATATGATGCAATTCCCCCTGCTCAGCAATTGCCGGACGACACAGCGAGTCCGCCATCACAATCACCCCCTCTCAGGGAAGAGCCTGTTGCGAATGTCTATTTAAAAACTCAACGCGCTCATAGTAGCAGCACTGTTCAATCCTGGGCGATACCCTTCAAAAGCCCTGCTGCTCCGGCCCTCCCGCATGCGCTTGCTATAGCCCGAGCATTGCGACCTTTCATGCGCCGCTTTCCTTCTAAAACCACGTTTGTCTTCAATGAGCCTGCGACAGTACAGAAAATCGCTGAAACACAAAATAGCCTCTGGGCTCCTGTTGTGGACCCTCTTCCTATACGCTGGTTCGACATTGCGCTTGTTGTTGATGAAGGTCCCTCTATGCAGCTCTGGCGACAGACTATCGTTGAATTACGCACGCTATTAGAGCATCACGGAGCCTTTCGCGATATACGACTCTGGAGGCTTGCGACCGATGATCCCGATCATGTACAGGTGTATGCAGGCTCAAGCAACATCAAGGAAGGCCGCGCGCACAGTCCTAAGGAGTTGATCGACCCCAGCGGGCGCAGGCTGATCCTCGTCGTGACGGATTGCGTATCTGCTGCCTGGCATAACGGTAAGGTCCAACAAATACTGGACCTGTGGGGTAAAAAAAATTTTGTCACGCTGATTCAAATGTTCCCTCGTCGCCTGTGGCACCAGACGGCTCTGCATCTCGCCGATATGATACGGGTTGCTTCACCGCCCCGCAATGCGGCGAATATACAATTGAAGTTTCACCCGCCACGCCATGCTTTTGATCATTTTACTGCCGCCGATTACTCTTTTGCTCTCCCTATAGTGACTTTAGAGCGCAGATCGCTTCTCCCCTGGGCCAGGATGATTGCAGGAACAGAAAGCAGAGTGGTCCCCGGCGCACTGTTTGAAAAAGATTTCCCCTCTCATCCTGATGATGTTGCCAGCGTGCAGCAAGAACACGTTCTTTCCGCCAAAAAACGCGTACAGCTCTTTCGCGCTAATGCATCTCCTACCGCGCGTAAACTCGCCGGGCTGCTGGCCGCCGCTCCCATACCGCTCAATCTCCATGTGATACGGCTGATTCAACATACCATGCTGCCGACAGCCAGCCCGGTATATATCGCGGAGGTGCTGCTCGGCGGCCTGCTGGAACAAATTTACTCCGATGAAACCATCGACAGTTTCGACCACGCTGAGTATGATTTTATTGCCGGCGTTCGTGACGAGCTGCTGAATATCGTACCAATAGCCGATGCCTATACTGTGCTGAAGGCAGTTTCACTTTTTGTGGAACAGCAGTACGGCCAGGCTCGCGATTTTCTGAGCCTTATCGGAGCTGCCGGGTCATCCGAGCAAGGGGTTGCCATCGCAGAGGAAAGTCTCCCCTTCGCGCAGATTGCAGCTACCGTGTTACAAAGGTTTGGCAAGGAGTTCGCAGCCTTCGCAGTCACGCTTGAACAACAGATGCAAACTCTAGATGCCCAGCCAGCAGCATATCTCCCCGCGCCCGATACCAATAGCCCAGGTTTATCCACCCGGCAAAGCAGCCTTCCCCCGACAGCCTCTGCAAGTCCCACTATTCCAGTGAGGTCTTTTGTCACCAAAACATGGTGCGGTCTGCAATGGACTGACTGGATTCCTTTTGATGCTCCTGATCTCAAGGCGCTACCAACTGGTCCAGGAGTCTATCGCGTCAGAGGCATTGGAGGGTCCGAGATGTTCTATATAGGGCAGACGGGACAGAACTTACGCACAAGGATCGCGGACTTAATCTTTCATACTATGAGCGATCCTTCCCAAATGCCCTTCAGCGACGCTCATCCTGCCGCACCATTATTATGGAGCTGGAGGGATGCGACGGGGGTGAGTTTTGAATATTCTGCCGCGCCATTGACATTTTCCGCCGAGGATTGCGCAGCCTTCGTTTGTTACCTTTTATGGCAGTACCGCTTAGAGCAGGGAAGTTCACCCTTGTGCAATTATGATCGTCCCCATCCTCAATATGTCAAATCAGAAAACAGCAGTACAGGACTCAGAGGATTTCGATTGGCTGGCACATTTAACAACGTCAGAAATACAAGTTTTGCCCCTTTACGTCTCATGGCGCAGCCTCATCAAAACACATGGATGGCCCTGGAATGGAGCGATCTCTATGCATTGCATATGGTGCAAATAACGCATATCGCACCATCACCAGGCGTCTACAAAATTCTTGATGACGACACCGGGCAACTCCTTTGCGTTGGCTCTTCCACCCAACTGAGGACTACTTTCCAGAACCAGAGCCGAAGAAACTGGCGCTGTCCACATCCTGTTTTCGCATTCTCGGTCTTGCGTGATACGACTCCCCGCCAGATGGCAGAGATAGAAAGTGATCTGATCGGTGGCTATTACGCTCAGACAAAAGCTGCACCAGCGTTTCAGTTTGGGCAACACCTGGATAACGCGGGCGAGCAGAAGGAGCCCGAATCTAATGAGGCAGACATTACAGCGAAAATACTGGAGGTGAGAAAGAAAATCAATCATTCAACCGTGCTCGTGCTGGGTTCCAGAGCAGGTGCGCTATTCCGCAGCAAAAATCTCTATGAAATGCTTCGACAGTTCAGCAACCGCGATTTCAGCCGACTTTCTCAGACAGAACAATTCGCGGAATGCTACTCCTTGCTCACGAAAAACTTATTTTCTGAAACGGATATTCACGCTATTTTAAGAAGTTCTCTACAAGATCAGTCTGTAACGAAAGTAGAGACCATCCTCGCAGAACTGGTGAAACGCGGCTATTTCAGTGAGATCATCTCAACCAACGTTGATGACCTCCTGGAACGAGCTTTTATCCAGGCAGAAATGAAAGAAGGGTTCGATTTTGAAGTAGCTATGGCTGGTTATGGAGCGGGTCCAATGCCCAGCAAAACGCACCTGCCTAGAATAGTAAAAGTCTTCGGGGACTTTGCATCACGAGATTACATGATCGGTAACCGCCACAAGCGCTTAGGGAGTCGCCAGGAATCAGGTCGTTTTTTGCGCTCCCTCTTAGATAGAGATACGCTGATTCTCGGTATCGACCCTGTATGGGATCAGGAACTCCTGCGTATTTTTCCCGCCACGGGAGGTTTACTCTGGCTGGTGGACGAAGAAAATCAAAGCAAGCATCCCCTTATCTCCAGATGCCTTCAAGGCAGGCAGGGCACATATATTACAGGCAATGAAGGAAGTCCTGAAATTTTCTTACAGTCCTTACAACAGAGTTTCGATACTCTTGAAGGTATATCTTCTCAAGCCAACAAAGATGTAGCACCTGAGAAAAGAGACAGGTATAGCATAGCAGCAGATGGGCTAGAGATCGCCAGATCGCTAAAGGCAGGTAAGAAAGCTCCTACTATACTTTTTCTAGGTTCGCGTGCAGGAGCATTGTTCCGCAGCAAAGATTTTTATGAGAGGCTACAACAATTCAGCATGCGTGATTTTAGCTATCTCTCCCGCATAGAGCAATTTAGCGAATGTTACCACGTTCTCCAGAGGCATTTTACAGCGAGCGATCTTCATGCTATTTTACAGGACTCTTTACAGTCTCTACCTTTATTAAGCGTAGATAGTCAGCTTGCACATCTTGTCAAGAAAGGCATCTTTGATATTATTATCTCGACAAATATTGATGATGCCCTGGAAAAGGCATTGCTGCAAGCAGGATTGAGCGGAGGGCGTGACTTCCAGGTAATCATTCCTCAGCGCGATATACTTCGCGATCTTGACGGGAGCCCTGAGGAGGGAAAAAAACCATGCTTGCTGATCAAGCTTTTCGGCGATTTTGGCGCTCATGAATATGAGATACGCAGGCGCGATTCGTACTTCAAGGATTTTGAAAGGTTAAAACAATCTTTAGCGGTCACACTGAGTCAAGAAACTCTCCTCATTGGTTATGACCCGCAATGGGACCGCTCTGTAGATACGCTGTTTCCTGTGACAGGACAAAAGATCTGGTATGTCAATGAAGACCTGGATGAAGACAGCCAGATATTCCATCTTTTGCAAAATCGGGGTAGCAGGCACCTGATTGGCACGCAGGGTAGTTACGAGATATTTATCCAGGATCTATACCGCTATTTTCAATCAGGAAACCATAGCTAAACCTGTCATAGTTTGCCTTTTTAGCCACCTTCTACATGCGGTATATCTATTAACTTAAATAAAATTTATTTCTCTTACATCCATATTGACTTCTAATAATCTAAAAGTTGCTTATTTTTCCCTAGAACGAGTATAATAAAGCAGATACAGCGGCCCGTAATAACACAAAGGAATTGCTATTGAATTCGATGTTGTTGATAGCAAGCGGAGCATGTTATGGATCTTTTCGTAAACAGAGAACCTGAACTGGAACTTATCGATGAAGCCTTCAATGCCTTGATGAATAAAAAGCGGCTGGTGCGTACGCCTCTCATCGGGTTTCTTGGCGTCAGTGGCATAGGTAAAACATTTTTGTTGCGGCGCGTGGCCCAGCGTTGTCAGGATACACAATTGCCGTATATCTGGGTCGATGTCGATCAAGCCACTGCGAATGTTGCACACACCATTATTACGCAGATAAAACAATATACGCAGATAGACACCAGCGCGTCAGAACAATCGCCAGTGCATGCAGCACAGGTATTGCTCCAACAAGGGCCTGTCGTCATGCTTTTTGATTCGGTAGAGATGGCAAATACCGATCAATTGAGCACAATCGGGACCTTGCTGCGAGATTTAAGTGACGACGAAAAACTTTTTGTCGTTATGGCTAGCAAAAAAAGTCTCTCATTCCAACATGAACGTTCCATTGCCCGCAAACTCACTACCCTTTCTTTAAAGCCGTTTGATCGCGAGAAGTGCGAGCTTTATCTAGAGCGCCAGGACCAGCCGACCGAGCCAGAAATACGCAATATCATCTTTGAGTGGACACGAGGATACCCCCTGGCGATCAATGTCATGATTAACGCTATCACTGAGAGGCAATTGGACCCCAGAACAGAGCCGGATCAGAAAGTTCTGCTGTCTCTCCTGACAGAAGAGGTCATCCATCAGAAGGTGCTGGTCAACATCAAACCTGAAGACAAAGCATATTATTTCTCTGCGCTCCAGCTCTTTTCTTTTCCCCGGCGTTCCAATCTAGTATTAATGCAGGATCTGATCGAAACGTTCACGCCTGAGTTAAAAAGGGAAAGTAGCCTGGCCTATTTTAGCTTGCCCAGAGCCATTACTGAAGCAACCGATGTGTTGAGCTGGAACATGGCACGTGCCGGTTTCGCCGTTGACGAGCCCATACGGAACATTTTCCTTTTGATCCTGAAAAAGGAACAGCCCTCACGCTATTTCGCCATCCATGATTTTCTCGCCCGCACCAATCTACAACTTGCCGCGGAGGTCCCTGGCTCCGACCGCGTCCGCTACCTCCGTGAGAGCTTATACCATGCTGCTAGCAATACCGGCTCGCCGCACTTTTCAGAGCAACTAGCGGAAATATTGCAAGCCGTTTTACAAGAGGCCCCAGATCCGTTTTTGCAATTTACTGAAGAATTCTCCCAGGATGAAGAACTCAAGGAAGTGTTAGGCCCTTATCTGGCAACCGTACAATCGATGCTTGATACACACCTGAACGCAATCAACGACCACGAAGCAGAGAGGTAGACATGATGTACAAGCAGCAACACATTGACCATTTCATCGGTCGTAGCCAGGAAATCAGTACGTTTGTACATTGGCTAACCAACCCCATCTCGCCGTGGATACTCTATATCCACGATGCTGCGGAAGAGGCTAACAAGAAAGGCGGCGTTGGTAAAACCTGGCTGCTGCGCCGCTGCGCCGAACTCACACGGCAAAGGCGTCAGGACACAACAGCAGTGGTAGTGATCGATTTTTTTAACGTTGGAGATCGCGACGGCATCCTCCTGGCAGAAAAGATCATGACCAACTTGCAAGAGATCTATCCCGTATGGTCCCCTTCCACATTTACTGAAGCCATTCAACAATATCGCATTGAAGAACGTCAGATAGCTGACTCGGGTAGTTCTGAGAGCGCGGCGCGCGATATCATCTTTGCAGCGCTGGTAGAAGATTTGCATCTTTTAAATGAACATCTCGCAAAAACGCAAAAGACGCTGGTGGTCTTTTTTGATACCTTCGAACTGATCGAACAAAACCCGGGCGTTGCCGTACTGCGCCAGTCTCAAACATTCCCGGATAACTACCAGTTGGAGCGTATGAAAGTGGTGATTGCAGGACGCAACAAACTGGACTGGACGCATCCAAACTGGATTGGCCGCGAGCAAGAAGTGCAGGTTATGCCGCTGGCTCCTTTTAGCTTGCAGGAGATGCAGGAATACGTTAAAGCTGAACTGATTTATGATTTCCTCCCCCAGAGCCGACAAGCCCACGCCTTATATGAGCGTACAGAGGGCCGCCCCATCCTCATTGGCCTGGCTATCGATGTTTTGAACAACCGCATTCAGACGATAGACGATCTGATCTCCGTGGCGCAGGACAAGTTTGAAGCCTATCTTGTGCCACAGGTTAACCGGCTTGAGAATCCGCTCAACTGGGTCATCCTCTTTATGGCCCATGTATATCATCGTTTCAACATACCCATTTTTGAGAGCATACTCCAGAGTGTTGCCTTAGATTCTGCTATACAGACAATTAACCGCGAAACACTACTTTCAATCTTGCCGCAACTCTCATTTGTGCGCCAGGCTGGTTCAAGCGAAGATTTCGTGCTCCACGACGAAATGCGGCGACTCGTCACCAGATACTGCTGGGAAGTGCAGGACCCCGATCAACGCTTTCGTAAGGCCATCAGCAGCCGTGTCATTGAGTATTACGAGCAAGAGCTCACACATATCCCAAATGAGCAGCAGAGACAAATATTCATCGTTGAAACGCTCTATCATCGTTTATACGTAGACCTGGACGATGGGCTACCCTACTTCCAACAACATTTCTATAGCGCCCTGCGCCTGCGTAATACGTCCTTTGCGCGCCTACTCTTCCAGGAAGTGCAAAAATTTAGCAGCCTCCTATCCCCTGCTCAGCTCAACGATTTACACTATGCCGAAGCCGTACTCCTGCGCACAGAAGAAAACGTATCTGCCGCGCTTGAAATCTTGCACCGCCTGAAAAATACGGCTGACCCTCAGTGGTATGAAGAGAATCAGCCATTGGTGCTAACGCAAGAGGGAAGATGCTACCAACGACAAAGCAAGTTTCTAGAGGCTACCAATAGTTTCATGCAATGCCTGGAAATTCAGCGGTCACGGGGAGACGAACTCCAATGCGCTCATTTGCTGAACAACCTGGGAGTGATCTTTCGGCGCAGTAGCCAGTTCGCTACTGCTCTGAAATATTATGAAGAGAGCATTGCTCTTTACAAAAAATTGGGGCGGCAGAGCGACTACGCGACTGCACTGAATGGCTCCAGCACGGTCTATCGCTTGCAAGGCAAAACAGAAGAGGCGCTGCGGCGCTGTAAAATTGCCTGGCGTATTCGCCGCGACTTATTCCGCGAGGACAAAGTCAGCGAGGTTCAGATTGGTTTAAGCCTTGATACGCTGGGGCGCAATTATTTGGACGCGGGGAATATCATTAATGCAGAGCAGTACTTTAAGGAGGCTTTTGACATTTACCTACGCGCAAATTATAAAGGAGGAATAGCGACAATATATAACCGTTTTGGCCTGGTCCAGCTCGCAAAAGGAGAGCTGGAGAGCGCCAGGGAGTGGTTTGCCAGGGCACAGCATGCTTCTCAGGAGATCGACGCCGAGCAGTATATTGACAGTTTAAACCAACAAGGCGAGATTTGTATACAGTTGCAAAAGAAGAAAGAAGCTACAGTATTTTTTGAGCAAGCTATCACTTATGCTCGGCGCGCCATCGATTATTATCAGCAAGTAGAAAATCTCATTGGCCTAGCGAAGGCACTTGACCCTCTGGAACAGGGAGAGCGCATACAACAGGTTTTGCAAGAGGCAGAAGATATCGCTACCAGAGAGAGCTATTTTAATTTGTTAGGGCAGATCGAACAGACGCGGGGCGAAATAAGCTACTACTCAAAGGAGTATTCTACAGCATTTTTACATTTCGCTAGGTATTGCCACCATATGGCTATTTACAACGCCACTGAATTCAAGGTAGCCGTGCGCCAGGTCGTCGATGCATTACTTGGTATACCCACAGCCGATGTTCCTTTGATAGCACAGGAGCTTCTTACCTACTGGTCAACGCAGCAGCTAGACACAAAATACCCTGAATTTATGCTTGCATTCGGGGAAATCGACAATCTTATGGAGGTATAGTTTATCGCGCCATATCACTATCCAGCTAACCTGAGGCGCGGCACCTTGAACATAACCAGATCCGGCTTTACTGGTCCTTTACTACCATCATGTAGTGCGTAATAGTAGCAGGCACAAGTTTGTGCTCAATTTATAGGATGTTGTAAATGAAAATCTGGCTCGATCCAGCTTTGTTGCTTTACGAGTACGCCATTAGTAATCATGGAGGCCATCCCACTTCAGAGCCCGATTGCCCTGTCGATTGCCCTAAGGACGATGGCCCTGATGACAGGGCGCCTGAATTGGGTAGGATAGATATGCATAATATCTTTCCTGTCGGGCTTACCGAGGTGGACAGGTATTATTTACACACACGGACGTTTATGCGCCCGCAAGCCCTGCACATACAGGCTTGCGGTGAAGATCTCTGGCTTGCCTGCAATCCCTCTGAGTCAGGAAAGGTTGTCCTGATGGATGCAGAGGCGCACACTCTTCTAGAGAGTTTCCGTACGCCAAAAACGCTGCGGGACGCTGTAGCCGGCTCTTCAATCTGCTCTTCAAGCGTGGAACAGGGCGTCGAACTTTTCGCTGTCGCGGGTTTCTTACAGGAGCCCACACAACCAGCGCTCCCCCCTTCTCTTGAGCAAGCTCAAACGCTATCGGTCTGGTTCCATATCACCAATGCCTGTAACCTGCGCTGCCACTATTGTTATGTAGACAAAACTACGGAACATATGGCTGACAATACCGCAAAACAGGCGGTGGATGCGATAATACGATCAGCAAGCAAACATGGTTACAGGCGCGTGAAACTTAAATATGCCGGTGGCGAAGCTGCATTACGCCTGCCTCAGATCATAGCAGTCCACGACTACGCGCTTGAGCAGACACGACAGCATGGCCTAGAGCTATCTGCCAGCCTACTTAGTAACGGCACCATTCTCCCGGTTCGCGCTATCCAGCAGCTCAAAGAGCGCCAGATCGGCATCATGATCTCCCTTGATGGCATCGGCGCACATCATGATCAACAGCGACCTCTGCTGAATGGCAAGGGCTCATTCGCACTGATAGACCGCACCATCACTCGATTGCTCGCTCACGACCTCGTTCCCTACATCAATGTCACCGTAACGCAGCGCAACCTGGATGAACTCCCCGCATTGATGGCGTATATCTTGCAACGAGACCTCCCCTTCGGGCTGAGTTATTACCGCGATAATGAATGCTCTACGCATCTGACCAATCTCCAATATAGAGATACGCAGATGATTGAGGGGATGCGCGCCGTTTTTGCCTACATCGCGGACCACCTGCCCAGGCGTCGGCTCCTCTCTTCGCTGGTAGATAAAGCCGATACGAATGGCCCACACCAGTACGCCTGTGGTGTTGGACGCAACTATTTTGCGGTTGACCAGCGCGGAGGCATCGCCAAATGTCAGATGGCTATTACGCAAACACTGACGACGATCCACGCAGACGATCCTCTGCGGCTTATTCGCGAAGATCGGGACGGGGTACAGGGGCTTCCGGTCGATGAAAAAGAGGGTTGCCGCTCATGCCAGTGGCGTTACTGGTGTCGCGGCGGCTGTCCGATGCAGACTTACCGGATGACGGGCAGGAACGACATCAAATCACCCAATTGCGCTATTTACAAGGCTCTCTTCCCCGAAGCCTTGCGCCTCGAAGCCCTACGCCTGCTCAAATACGAGCTTCCGGTTATTTGTTAGCCAATCCGGCACGTTAGTTTTCCAGCACGGCACTGGGGATACGGTGTCGCAGGGCGCCCGCGCAACGGCTGCGTTGCTATTGATCTTGCTTGACCTCTGCAAATGGCAGCAGATAGAATATCAAGAACACTTCTATCGCTTTTCACACGCGGATGAGACGACATCTGAAAGATGCAGAAAGGGAAAGCTATGACCTGGCAAGCGGAGATCGACGAACTGCGCCAACGAGAAGCTCTGGCCCACAAAATGGGGGGCGCTGAAAAGGTTGCACGGCAGCATGAACAGGGCCGCCTGACCGTCCGGGAACGCATTGACGCGCTGCTCGATCCCGGCACGTTCCACGAAACCGGCGCACTCGCAGGCGCTGCCAGCTATAGCGATGGGCAACTGAGCGAGTTCCGTCCGGCGAACTTCGTGCTGGGGACGGGTCGTATCGATGGACGCAAAGTGGTTGTGGGTGGAGACGATTTTACCGTTCGCGGTGGAGCGGCGGACGCCTCCATTGGCGGCAAGCAAGTCTATGCTGAGAAGCTTGCCAGCGGTCTGCAAATCCCGATTGTGCGCTTGATCGATGGCACCGGCGGCGGGGGCAGCGTAAAAACGCTGGAGCAGCACGGCTATACCTACGTGCCCGCGAACCCTGGCTGGGATGTGGTCGTCGATAACCTTAGCCTGGTGCCTGTCGTTTCCGCGTGCCTGGGTCCCGTTGCCGGCTTAGGAGCTGCGCGCCTGGTAGCCTCGCACTTCTCCGTGATGGTCGAACAGACCTCGCAGTTGTTCGTAGCCGGCCCGCCAGTGGTAAAGCAGGGCATGGGCGAGGATCTGACAAAAGAGGAGCTGGGCGGCTCGCAGATCCACCGTTATAGCGGCGCGGTCGATGCAATCGTATCCACCGAACATGAGGCATTTGCCACCATTCGCCGTTTTCTCTCTTACCTGCCACAAAATGTTTTCCAGGTCCCACCAGTACTCCCCTCAGACGATCCGCCGGAGCGGCGCGACGAGTCACTGCTCACCGCGATCCCGCGCAATCGCCGCCGTCCGCATCGCATTCGCCCCATCCTGGCCGCGATCTTTGATACTGGCTCGGTCTTTGAGCTTGCCCACTACGGTCGCGCCATCGTTACCGCGCTGGCCCGCCTGGATGGACATCCCGTTGGAGTTGTCACCTCCGACCCCTATTGCGGCGGTGGCGGCTTAACCGTTGAAGGCTCGGAGGCGATGATCCGGCTGGTCGATCTATGCCAGACCTTCCACCTGCCCATCGTCACCCTGACCGATCAGCCAGGGCTGGTAATCGGGCGCGATGCCGAGCGTAAAGGAACGATCCGCTACGGCGTGCGCGCCATAGCTGCTGTCTATCAGGCGACGGTACCTTCGGCAGAGATTATTCTGCGGCGCGTCTTCGGCGTCGGCGGCGCAGGCATGACCAATCGGCACAGCTTCGTTCAGCGTTACGCCTGGCCCTCGGCGGACTGGGGCTCGCTTCCCATCGAGGGCGGGATCGAAGCTGCCTACCGACGAGAGCTGGAAGCCAGCGACGATCCCGCGGCCCTCATCGAAGAGATCCGCGCACGCCTGGACGCTGTGCGCTCCCCGTTCCGCACCGCCGAACGCTTCGGGGTCGAAGAGATCATCGACCCCAGAGACACGCGCCCATTGCTGTGCGAATGGGTCCACGACGCCTACGCCCTGCTACCATCCAAGCTCGGTCGCCCTGCATACGGCACACGTCCTTGATGATACTGCCTGGGCAGGGGCCAGCCCTGCCCTACCAGCCGGCGGCTATACCTTCGGCGCGTGGGTCCGAGCCGCCCTGCATGGTGCCATTGACCGGGTCGAAGATAATACCGTGGGCGTGTCCCACTCCTGAAGTCCACGGCTCTCGTATCTCAACGATATGACCCTTCTGCCGCAGGGCCTCCACCGTCTCAGCCGGGAAACGGCCCTCGACATACAGCGTCTCATCGGTAGCCCCTGCGCTGTGGGTAGTGCCATGAACCCAGCGCGGCATCTCGATGGCGGCCTGCATGTTGAGCCCGAAGCGCGCCACGGCGGTATAGACCTGCAAGTGCGTCTGTGGCTGCCCATCGCCCCCCATCGTGCCAAAGACGATAGCGGGCCGCCCATCGCGCAGCGCCATCGAAGGGATCAGCGTATGCAAAGTGCGTTTGGCTGGCGCCAGTGCGTTAGCGGCGTTGGGATTGAGCGAGAAGTATGCGCCGCGATTCTGTAGCACAATACCGGTATCATCGACCACCACCCCACTGCCAAAGCCCATATAGTTGCTCTGAATCAACGAAACCACGTTCCCATCCTTATCTGCTGCACAAAGATAGATGGTGTCGCCTGTGAAGCCGCCCGGCGCTGCTGAAGGCATTGCGCGTTCAGGATCGATCAACGCACTCCTCTGCGCCAGGTAATCTGGCTCGATGAGTACAGATGGATCGATGCGCATATGATCAAGATCGGTAAGGTAGGTATTACGGTCCGCAAAAGCCAGCTTCTTCGCCTCAACGGCAGGATGTACCGTCTCTGGAGCAAGCGGGTCCTCGCCCAGCGTCAGCCGATCCAGCATCCCTAGCATCTGGAGGGCCGCGACGCCCTGCGTGTTGGGCGGCAGCTCATAGATCGTCAGTCCGGCGAAAGGCACGCCAAGCGGCTTGACCCACTCGCTCCGATGCGCCGCCAGGTCTTCGCGGGTAATCAGCCCACCCTCACGCGCAAAGAATGACGCGATCTGCTCCGCGATCTCGCCCTGATAGAATGCCTTCGCGCCATCGCTGGCAATCGTGCGCAGCGTTCGCGCCAGCGTGGGGAAGCGTTTGATAGAGCCGACCGGCGGGATCTCGCCTTCCGGCAGAAAGTGAGTATGCCAGGAACGGTGATAGTCCGGTCGTTTACTCCCATTAGTGAGAGATCCATGCAGACTGGGGCCAACCGGAAAGCCTTCTTCGGCATAGGAGATAGCCGGAGCCAGAGATTGCGCTAAACCCAGACAACCAAAGCGCTGCGAAGCTGCCTCCCAGCCGCTGGCACAGCCGGGCACGTTCACCGTATGGATGCCAAAAACCGGCATAGTGCTATAGCCCAGATCGTGATAGCGCTCAATCGTCGCAGCTCGTGCAGAGCGCCCACTGCCGTTAAGTCCGTGGAGTTCTCCGCTTTTGGCATCATAAATAATCATAAACACATCGCCACCCAGCCCACAAACGAAAGGATAGACGACCTGAAGCATCGCGCTGGCGGCAATGGCGGCATCTATCGCGTTGCCACCTGCCTTTAACAGATCCAATCCGGCTTCTGCGGCCAGGTAATGCGGCGCTGCAACTACGCCTTTACGGGCAAAAGTAGCAGGACGGTGTTGAGGAAATACGTTCATGGAACTCAGCTTTCTTATTAGAGGCAGGGATAGCTGCTAGCTACCCAACAAGATACGAACAATCCCATTAATAAGCCATTCTTTGCAGACAGCCTGAGCTGTAGCTCCCCGATTCATCGTGGGAGCGCGTCAGCAGCGTTGGCTGTCTGGAATAGTAAGCTGAGTATAGCACACAGGCTGACGCATCTACAAACGCATGAGGCTGGTCAACGGCGCAAAAACTCCTCCTGAGACATCCTCTGCAATACGCAACTCACCCCAAATTAGAGACGAGCCTCCGACTTCTTCATGATTCTCTCACCTCCCACAACCGTGGTAGGGACCTGATTTATCGCGTCCGATTTATCGCTCGTTTTCCCCTTACTCCCATGTCACCGCGAAAGCCATATTTTCCCAGCCGCATTGACAGTGCTGAACAATACTGCTCGTTGGAGCCGCATTGATGCTGGTGCGAGGACTGGCAATAAACCGGACGCGCTGTAGCTCCCCGATTCATCGTGGGAGGTCCCTACGAAGCGTTTCACAGCAATAAACCCGCGAGAGTTTGTGATATAGTTCCTAATACGACAGCCACAAAACGCCTGTATGCGCCTTGACATCATACATCCACAAACATGCGCTAGAAGAGGTTGAACGATGAAAACCATTACCGTCAGTACGAAGAAGAAAGACGAGATTGTCGATATTACCAGAACCGTCGAGAGCCTTCTGCGTCCGATGAAGTCTGAGGGAGTCTGCACGCTCTTCGTTTCCCATACCACCTGCTCCCTGACAACGGCGGACCTCGACCCGGGCACGGATCTGGACTTTTTAGATGCCTTACGGCGCATCCTGCCGGAAATTGCCTACCGTCACCCGCACGATCCCTCCCACACGCCAGACCACATCCTCTCATCAATCATCGGCTCATCTTTAACCATTCCCTACACCAACCACAAGCTCCTGCTAGGCACCTGGCAGCGGATCGTTCTGGTCGAGTTGGACGGACCACGGCAACGCACAGTGCATATCTCGTGTATTTAAATCGTCGCGTTGCTAACGCCTGAAACGCAACGATATAATAGAGCTATCCATTGTACATCGCGCTATTTCTCGTCCTGGAGCTATCATACCCTTACGCCGGATTTGTCCAGGAATGCAGAATCTGTGCTCTATTGATCATAAAAGGAGTTCCCTCGATGGCGACGCAAACAGATCTGCCGATCACTGTAGAGTTCAACGTTCCCGCCGTAATGAGAGATGGCGTGACCCTGCGCGCCAACGTCTATCGTCCGGCAGGTGAAGATCGGTGGCCCGTCCTGCTCACCCGCCTCCCCTACGGCAAAGATCTTCCCATTGGAGCATCAACCCTTGACCCGGTACAGACCGCGCGCCGCGGTTACGTTGTAATTGTGCAGGATACGCGCGGACGCATGGCTTCCGAAGGGGACTGGTATCCCTATCGCTACGAGGCGCTGGACGGTTTCGATACGGTTGCCTGGGCGGCGGAATTGCCCTACAGCAATGGCTCCGTCGGGATGTACGGGGCCTCCTATTATGGCTATACGCAATGGCTGGCCGCCATCCATCAGCCGCCGGCCCTCAAAGCAATGGTGCCCTACATCACCTGGAACGATCCTTTCAACGGCGGCAGTTTCCGCGGTGGCGCTTACGAACTGGGCAAAGCGGCAAACTGGAATCTGTCGATGGGGCTCAATGTGCTGATGCGCCGCCATCGTGGCGATTATAAGACACTGGGCCGTAACATAGCCGCGCTGGTTCAGGAGATGAACGCTCTGGGGAAACAGGGCTACTGGTCGCTGCCACTGAAAGAGTTCGCTCCCCTCAAACCCGCCGATGTCGCCCCTTCTTTCTTTGACTATATCGAGCATCCTATGGATCGCGAGTTCGTGGAGTCGATCACCGTGCGCGGAAAGCATCAGCAGGTGACTGTTCCCACGTTCAACGTTGGCGGCTGGTACGATATTTTCCTGCAAGATACCATCAGCAACTTTACCAGCATGCGCCAGCATGGCAGCACGCCTGAAGCGCGCCAGAGCAAGCTGCTCATCGGCCCCTGGACGCATGGCGGAGTGACGAACCCCATCGGCGAACTCAACTTCGGCTTTGGCGCTACCGCCGCTTATATCAACTTGCAGAGCGATTTTCTCAGCCTGCAATTGCGCTGGTTCGATCACTGGCTCAAGGGCATTGATACGGGTATGCTGCACGAAGCGCCGATCAAACTCTTTGTGATGGGAGCCAATATCTGGCGCGACGAACACGAATGGCCCCTGGCGCGCGCCGTTGAGACGCGCTATTACCTGCATAGCGGCGGACACGCCAATACGCTGCACGGCGATGGCATATTGAGCACAGAGGCGCCCGCGACGGAAGCTCCCGACACGTATGTGTACGATCCCGCCAACCCTGTGATTGTACGCGGCGGCGCGCTCCTGATGTCGCCGGAGTATCCCGCCGGACCACGCGATCAGCGCCCAAACGAAGGTCGCGAGGATATGCTGGTGTATACCACGCCTCCACTAGAAGAAGATATGGAGGTAACGGGTCCCATCACCGTCCGTCTCTGGGCCGTTTCCAACGCACGCGATACCGATTTCGTGGCCCGGCTGGTCGATGTCCACCCCGATGGTTTCGCGCAGAATCTGACCGATGGCATCATCCGCGCTCGCTACCGCAATTTCGCGCAGGGTGAAGCGCCAACGCTGATCGAGCCAGGCAGGCCCTACGAGTATGCAATCGATCTATGGGCGACCAGCAACGTCTTCAAGGTGGGGCATCGCATCCGCGTGGATATCACCAGTAGCAACTTCCCGCGCTGGGATCGCAACCTCAATACCGGCGCGCCCTTAGGTACCGACGATACGCCGGTGGTTGCCCACCAGACCATCCTGCATGACCGAGAGCACCCATCATACATCGTGCTCCCAATAGTGCCCGAAGGGGCGTAAGGATACCGGGAGCCTGTCGAATGACAGGCTCCTTTTTATGGATGTGGTATCATGAGATGAAATTCAGGCATCTTTTATAATTTAAGGAGGATCTGCGCTCATGTTGCCACTTATCTACACAAATATTACTTATACCCTCATCTTTTTGCTTACCAGTGGAAGCTGGGCTGCTATGGAGTTCTTTGGGCCTATGCGGTGGCGCGGCTCCGGTGAAGCCAGGAAACGGGATCAAGGCTCATTTACTGTGATGGTTATCTCTTCCTTACTAGGTTCCGGGCTCTGCTTCCTTCTGCCATTATTGCTTCCCGGCGCCACCATTGGCTGGAATCAACCATTGGTATTCTTTATCGGTTTTGCACTGACGCTCTCGGGCCTGGCCTGGCGTCTGTACGCTATCAAAACGTTAGGACGTTATTTTACAGGAACAGTCACCATTCACCCGAATCAGCCAGTCGTGCAACATGGCCCCTATAAACTCATCAGGCATCCATCTTACACCGGCATCCTGCTCTCCACGCTCGGAGTGGGCGTCATGATCATGAACTGGGTCAGCATACTCATCATCATAGTCGGCTCGCTTCCAGGATTCCTGTATCGTATCTCGGTTGAAGAACGGGCGCTACGTGAGCACATCGGGCAGCCGTACGTCGAATATATGCAACGCACCAAGCGGCTGATCCCTTTTATTTATTAAACATGAGATGAGGGGATTTTAACCCTCTTATCCCCCACTGAGAAGCCTGCTAAGCCTGGATGAGTTTCGCATCCTGACGCGGCAGGTAAGGTCGTAGGGCTTCCGTCCCTGCGCGACGGCGCGCCCAGCGGTATCCGAGAATAATCAGGCTTTCTTCAATCAGGGTATAGAGAAAGTGCAGATTGGGTCGAATGATCGGTAATCCGCCCCACAACGCGCCTCCACGGGCCAGTAATCCGGGATTACCCGCCATGCCGGTTTTGAGATAACAGTCTATAATATAGATATGTTCCGCTTCGTGCCAGAGCGCAAGTACGAGCAAGCCCCATAGCCAGGGATTTTTACGTCCGAAATAGAGGAGAAAAATTCCATAGATCAGGACCCAGCTATTCCAGATAAGATGGACCCATTCGATATCCAGCGCACCAATCAGCCCATGAGCTTCCATCGCAGGGATGCCCAGAAGGTAAATCTGGATCATTTGTGCTGAATGCTCGATAAAGTGTCCGCCCTGCGTTACAACAAGGATAAAAAAGAAGCCCAGATAGCGGGAGTCTCGTGAGATCGTCCTGGTCATCAGCCCAATCAGGGGAAACCAGGCCAGCGCCACAAGAATAGCAACAAGCCAGATGGCCCAGCCCAACCAGAAAGTGGTCACCATAACAGCGGAGGCCACACAGGTAACCATCACAACTGGTAGCGGTACCGCTTGCAATCCAGTAGCTGGCATTGATAGATGTTTACTCACAACTTTTCTCCGCATTTTAATTACCAAAGGATTAACACATATGCTGAAGGTAGTATAAGCATTTGCACCTTTGGCTAGCAGTGTCATTTGACCCATTTTTCAACAAACCTGAGCCTCCGTACCGACAGGCTATTTTCTGCTATACTGTACTATATCGAACAGTACGCCAAATACAATAGAGAAGCCCGGAGGGAATATCTGTATGGATGAGCTAGCTAATGTTGGTGCTGCCCAACCAGCCGCCACACGCTACGATCTGGTAATTGTCGGTGGCGGTATTATCGGACTGGCAACCGCGCGCGAGTTCTTGCTGCGCCAGCCCTCGCTGCGCGTCGTTATTCTCGAAAAGGATTTGACCATCGCCAGCCAGCAATCAGGCCACAACAGTGGCGTCATCCATACGGGAATCTATTATGCCCCCGGCTCCCTCAAGGCCAGAGCCTGCGTCGCGGGCCATCAAGCTATGCTCAATTTCTGCCGCGAATACAATATCCCCTTCGAGCTTTGCGGCAAAGTTATTGTCGCGCTGGACAAAAGCGAACTCCCTCGCCTGGAAGATCTGTACCAGCGTGGCACCGCCAACGGCGTTCAGGGATTGGAGATGATCGGGCCGGAACGCCTGCACGAACTTGAACCCTATAGCGCCGGCATCAAAGCCATCTATTCCCCCAACACCGGTATTATTGACTATAAGAAGGTGGCGCTCACCTACGCGCAGATGGTCCAGTTGTATGGCGGTGAGATTGTAACGGGCTATCGCGTACACTCGCTCACAACAAAGGGCGAGGAGACGATTATCAAGGCCCGGCAGCACCCTGAGCGGGGAGGAGCGCAGATCGAGCTAACCGCCCGCTACGTCATTACCTGCGGCGGCCTGCAATCCGATAAGCTCAGCCGCATGAGTGGGAAAAGCGATGAGGTGCGCATCGTGCCTTTCCGGGGCGATTACTACGTCTTCCGTCCAGACAGGCGCCATATGGTACGCAGCTTGATCTATCCCGTACCCGATCCCCGCTTCCCCTTCCTGGGCGTCCACTTCACGCGTCGTCCCGATGGCGAGATCTGGGCCGGCCCCAACGCCGTCCTTGCCTTCGCCCGCGAGGGCTACCGGCGGCGCGATATCAATCTAAAGGAATTATGGGACACTTTGAGCTACAGGGGCTTCTGGAAGATGGCGGCCAAATACTGGAAAATGGGACTGGGCGAAATGTATCGTGATTACATTAAGGCGGCGTACGTTAAAGAGCTACAACGTTACATGCCCGAACTCAAATCTAGCTATCTGCTCCCCGGCCCCAGCGGCGTGCGCGCTCAGGCGCTGGCTCCCGATGGCCGGCTGGTCGATGACTTTCTGATCAAACATGGCGAACACGTCGTCCACATCCAGAACGCGCCGTCGCCTGCCGCGACCTCATCGCTGATTATCGCTCGCATGATTGTTGACGAGGCCGAACGCAGCTTTGCAATGGGCGGCTAAGGAGTTTTCCGTTTTTTTTTGCGTAACCAGCGCAGCGGCGCGGTCAGCGTATAGAGCATTGTGCGCAAGCCCGCGTTCTGCCAGATATTTTTCGCTTGAGACCACTGAACCCTGTTATCCAGGCAGGTCACGTTAGTTTCTACCTCCGCCTCCACATGATGGTATAAAGCCAGGCTGGTGAGCGTATGCTCCCAGAACGTATTCTCCGCTTTATGGCCGCCAAAGCGCATGGCAAGCTCATAGAGCGGATCATTGGCGCGGATCAACATCGACGCTTGAGCAACCACACAACCATCCTCCTCGTACGCGCTAAAGGTAATCCAGCCCGCGAAAACATGCCCCTGCGGCGTCATCAGCGTGAAAGACTCATCATCGGCGTAGAGAACCATTACTCCGGTGGAAAGCGGCATACCACCAGGGGCAATCTGCAATATCGCCACCTCGCCGGGAGTGATGCCGGTGAGCGGCGTATAAAAGCGGTTCCCTTTCGGCCAGAACTTTGGGAAGTTTTCCTTCCAGGTTTTGACGACCTCCGTGGGGCTTACCTCTACTCCTTTCAGGCGGACGCGAAAAACTTTTTGCCACATCTGACCGAAGCCCTGCAATGGACTGAGGCCCTGCCGCCCCGCGACATTCAGGTCAAGCGCGCCGGTTGGCAGGCGAGAGACTTTGAAAATCGCGGTCTGCTGTGCCCAATAGGCAGCGTCCCGCGGCAGATTGTTCTCAGGCGAATCCGTTGGTGACGTTGACAAATTTACCTCTCCTCATCAGATACATACCAGCAAAGATCGTAAAGAGTAAGATGATTGAAGTGCTATGCCGCCAGAGCCTCGTCTTCCGACTGATAGATGCGAATGGCGTCATCCAGGCGCGTGATCTCAAAAATATGCCGGTAGTGTTCGTTCAAGCCAAAGGCGAGCAGGCGCTGTTTCTGACGATTGACGCGGATCAGCAGCGTGACAATCAGACCTATACCGCTACTGTTCATATACTCTAAGCCGCTAAAATTCAAAATAATTGTGCGCGTCGTGGGCGTATTTGCCTCCGTATAAGCATCCATCAACACTTTTTCCGCAAAAGCAGAAACTTCTCCTTGAATATCGATAATACTGGTTGTCGCGTTTACCTGACGAACATTCATAACAACGTTTGCCTGGGGCATGCGTCCCTCCTTGCAATAGAGCATTGTAGTGACAATGTCGAGATGTCCTTTAGCGTGTGTCTGCTTCTCAGTGTCTTCGCTCTTTCGTGACCGAACTCGCGCAGCTTCGCCGCGCAGGTATGTTGTAGGTGATGTGGAAAAATGCGCGAAGCGCATTTTTCCACATCACCTACAACATACCGCGAGCGCCACAGGCGCAAGCACACGCTCATCATAGGTATAATAGGAAGCAACAGAGCAAACGTATTTAAGCCGTTCCAGATGCATGATTGTCGCTTTCCAGGTACATAATCAGTTCGACGGTATGATGGGTTTCATCGCTGGTAACGTTCATCTCATCCACCATATTTTTGATCAGGAAGAGCCCCCAGCCGCGTGGTGATTGTAGCTCGGCCAGCTTGGCTTCCAGATCGGGCTCTCCGGCCTCCGGCAGAGGTCTGTTCCCTCCTTGATCGCGCACGCGGACGGCCAGGGCCGTTTTTGAGGCCAGCACCTGAATAGCTACCGGCACCTCGGCCTGATAGTGGTTACCATGTTCCATTGCATTCATCGTCGCTTCCGCCACAGCGGTTTTGATCGCCTCCAGCCGCTTAGCCGGAAGATGCAATGCTTTGACATCTTCGGCGACCCGCTCCATGACCTGACGTTCGTTGCCAGGCTGGCTCGGCACCGTCCAATCATCCAGCACTTGCCAGCTATCGTTCCTGTCCATCAAACGTTCCTCTATGGTAGCATGCGCCATCGTTTCGTTCCCCCCACAGCCACCGGATCGCAACAACGTTACCAGCGTGACATCATCCTCCTGTTCCCAGCCCGGACCGGTAAAGGCTGCTAATTTATTCAGCAGAAAATCGAGCAGGTCCTTCCCCGTAAGATCCCTTTGCAGGAGTTCCATCAAGTAAGAGAAGCCAAACATAGCACGCTGAGGGTTGTGAGCCTCCACCAGACCGTCGCTATAGAAAAACAGAGTATCGCTGTCAGCCAGCGTCAGTTCCTTCTCTTCATACTGTATCCCCGGCATCAAACCCAGTGGCATGCCGGTCGCATGCAGTTCAACCACCTTACGCTCATGGCGCAGATAGGGAAGATCGTGGCCTGCGTTAGCATAGCGCAAGCGTCCGCTGCCTGGATCAAGCATAGCATAAAAACAGGTAACGAATACCCCCGTCGGAATGGTGGCAGCGAGCAGATCGTTCACCCGCGCCAGCACTTCAGCCGGGGAGGCGCTGCCTCGCGTGGCGGTACGGAGCATGGTGCAGGTGGTTGCCATCAACAACGCCGCCGACACGCCTTTATCCGTCGCATCGCCGATGACGATGCCCAATCGTCCGTCTTCAGTCAGCAGGAAATCGTAAAAGTCGCCCCCGACCTCGCGTGCCGGACGGTAGAAGGGTACAAGCTGCCAGCCAGGGAGGGTCGGCACCTCTTTAGGCAACAAGGCGCGCTGAATATATTGAGCGGTGTGCAGTTCCTGCTCGATGCGGGCGCGCTCTTCCAGACGTGTTTGCTGCTCGGTAAGGAGCTTTTGCCGGGCGATACTCTCGACAAGCTGCCCCGCCATCGAGTTGAACTGCTGCTCCAATTGTCCGATTTCATCCCGCCTGCTCACCTCCACTCGTTGCGAATAATCGCCCTGAGCGAATTGCGCGGTGGCCTGCCCCAGACGATGCAGGCGACGCACCAGGGGTCTGGTGGTCAGTACACCGAAAACGGCGCCGATTGGCGTGATGAAGATAAGCCAGAACACCGCGGTGCCAAGCAAGAAAGGAGCAAATGAAAGAATACTTCCTCCGAACGGGACCGAGATTGGCTGCATCTGCACATACACTACTCCGATAGGCCCTTCCCTGTTCAAGACAGATTGGGCAACGGCAGCCACCTGACCCTGTGGCGTAATCTCCACCACATTGCCCGTTTTTCCCCGCAGAGCATCAAGCACGAGCTGCACCTGCTGCCGGTCGGAAAGTTCCTGCGTGAAAGGGATTGCAATCGGGTAACTCTTAGGGTCGGTGCTGGTCAATATCCGGCCATCTGGGGCAATGAGCAATGCAAAGGCAAGCTGCTGGGAATTCGAACGAGAGTTTGCAACGGCTCCCTCCGGTGCAGCCAGTGAAAAGGGTGAACCCGGCTGAAACGTAGAACGGGGATCGAGTGAGCCACCATCGGCCTGCACAGCCGCCTCTAAGGCATAGACCTGCGCTGCCCCTTTGGCAGTGGTCAGGTTCGTCTGGTCTATTCCTGGCAAGCGCGCCAGCACAAAAAATATAATCAGGAACGCCAGGAGTTCCAGCAGCAGCACTATGACAACGGAGACAATTACATATGACGCCGTCATACGCACCTGCAACTTGGCCCACACCCTGAGCACATCAGAGGGGCGGCTCCATCTCCTGGTACCCTTTTCACGCTTCATCGGCATATAACCCTGAATAACTGAACATTTCCTTCGCGCATCATCATACCATATTGTGTCTTTTTTCGCATGTATCATGAGCCAGGGAAGAGAAGGCGCGGGTGTGTTATACTTGGGCTGTGATATGCTGAAGTTTTCGCGGAGTAGAAAAATGCAAAGGGATTGGCACGACTTCTATCAGCTCATAAAAGATAACCCAAACCGTGAAGCAACATTGATGTTGAAAATAAATAGATAATCCTCAATGAAAGGTTATTTTGTACTATGGCAGAAGAAAAGCCCCTTACCAGCCCCCGCATTGCAGCGTTGGAGCAAAAACTTACGTCGGGCGACACAGCCGCGCTTGAGGCATGCTGGCAGGAAGTCGCAGAGCGTGGGACGCCTTTGCTTGAAGCCATTGAAGGAGACAGCAATCATCATCTGGTGACATTTTTGTGGCGCGATACAGGCGATACACACAATGTTGTGGTTTTCGCAGGGCCAGCGGGCTTCGACAATCCAGAGGGCAACCAGATGGCACATATGCCCAATACGGACCTCTGGCACAAAACATACCGGGTGCGCTCCGACCTGCGCACAGTCTACCTGCTCTCAGCCAACGATCCGTTGACCGAACTCAACTTCCCTGACGATTGGGGAACGCGCATGAAGGCTGATCCCCTTAATCCGCTCCAGTTTATCTATGTCAAAGACGATGAAGATCCCGATGATAAAGAGGCTATCGTATCGGTGCTTGAACTGCCCGCCGCTCCCCCGCAGCCCTGGGTAGCGCCTCGTCCAGGGGTTGCACAGGGTCAGGTCGAGATGCATCGCCTGCGCAGCGATATCCTCGATAACGAACGGCGCGTCTGGGTATATACCCCTCCTGGCTACACGACGGAAGGCGAGCCATATGGCCTTTTGCTGGTTTTTGATGGCTTCGCTTACATCACGCTCATTCCCACTCCCACCATTCTGGACAACCTTATCAGCGAAGGAAAAATCCCACCGCTGGTAGCTGTCTTGCCCGATAGTCTGAATCAGGAGACGCGCAACCGCGAGCTGCCCTGTCACCAGCCCTTTGTTGATTTCCTGACCCGGGAGCTCCTGCCCTGGGTACATGAACGCTACCATGTGACGAGTGATCCGGCGCGCAATGTGGTCGCGGGTTCCAGCTATGGCGGCCTGGCAGCAACTTTTGTCGGGCTGCGCGCATCAGAAGTATTTGGCAATGTCCTCTCGCAATCTGGTTCTTTCTGGTGGAACGAAGATCCAGAAGACAAGATCCCACAGGAGTGGCTCACCCGGCAATTTATTGCCAGCCCTCGCCAGCCTGTGCATTTCTACATGGAAGTAGGCTTACAGGAAAAATTCAATGGTGGCTGTATGATCGTGAGCAATCGACACCTGCGCGACATTCTGACGCTCAAGGGCTATGAAGTGTACTATACCGAATATAATGGCGGCCACGATTACCTCTGCTGGCGCGGCTCACTGGCTGATGGGTTATTGGCGCTTATTGGTACGAACAAGTAGTAGATATGCTTTGAGGAGGTGGTATATGTCTGAAGACGACAACAACGAAGTTGTAGAGCGCCAGTGGCTGCTGATAGAAGAACATTACAAAAGCGGCAAACCATTGATGGCTCAGGTGATTGAGGTAAGCAAAGGGAAAATCATCGTCGATGTCGGGGGCATTCGAGGAGTTGTGGAAGAGCCTGTAACGTATATCTCCTTTTCTTTAAGCGATGCGCAACACTCCTCGAAAGAGGATCTGCGCGAACGCTTCTACGAAAAGATGAAGGGGCAGCATCTACAACTGAAAGTAGTCGCAGTGGACCGCGCGCGCAATCACCTGTTGCTCACCCAACGCCTGTACACAAAAGAGGAACAGGAGGCAAAGCGGCTGCGCAAAGAACAGCTTTTGCAGGAGCTACGTCCAGGAGATGTGCGACGGGGCATAGTGACAACTCTCAGCTCTACAGTGGTCATCATCGATATTGAAGGCGTAGAAGCCCACCTTTTCCGACGCAGAAGTGGTATCAAAGACGCTGGCGAGGGCTTACAAATCGGCCAGGAGATTGAAGTGATGGTGCTGGCAACGGACGGAAGAAGCGTACAGGTTTCGCAGGCTCACGCCCAGGCTCGGGACGAGGTATTACGCGAACTGCAACCGGGCCAGACGCGGACAGCCTCCATCTGTTGCCTGTCTTCCGAGGGAGTTTACGTTGACTTGGGCGGCCCCATTGGCTTTATCCCCACCGCTCAGGCAGTGCATGGCTACATCACTCATCCTGCCGACCGGTTCGCCAGGGGGCAACAACTCGTCGTTCAAATAGAGCAGATCGACGATAAGAAAAACGTGTTGCTGTCGCTGGTGGATCATTAATGCTCTCTCCCCGACACAAAAAGATTGCCCCTGTAGGGACCAGGTTTACCGCGTCCGATTTATCGCCCGTCTTTCATTGCTTGGAGAGTATTGCAGTAAACTGGACGCGGTAAACCTGGTCTCTACAAAACGCTCACAGCATTTCTATCGGAGAGAGAGATCATTAATGCGCTATCCTACGCTATAGATTGACGTCTGCCATAGTGAGGAGATAGCTCATCAACTTCCTGGTTTTTATAGATCGAGTGGAGGCGTCCTCTCATGCCAGGATGTGGCCTGCTCATAAGCTGAGCCAGCGCACAACACTCGCGCTTCGGCCCACATCGGCCCGACAATCTGCAAACCAGTGGGCAAGCCCTGCTTTGTGAAGCCACAGGGCAGCGAGATTGCCGGAAAACCTAACAGATTCCATGCCGACGTAAAGCTTGTAAGCGATGCGCGCGGCATATCTGTATCTGCCGCGTCCACAGGTCTATCAGCGGCGGTCGGAGTTGTCGGAGAAAGTATCAGATCATACTCTTCAAAAAAGAGCTCAAATTGACGCCTTGCCTGCACCTGTATTTCACGCGTCTGAACATAATCTCTCGCTGTATACGTCATACCCTGCCTCAGACTTTCCAGGACAGCGGGGCTAAAAACTCCCGGCGCAGTCTGTAATTGCTCTCTATGAAAGTAAGCAGCCTCGCTCAGCAATATCGTACTATTGCAATCGCGTAAAACGGGACCCTGAGGCATTTCAACCTCGTTAACGGATGCCCCTAGCTGCTCAAATACCCGAGCAGCTTCATGCACAGCCTGTAACACTTCCGCGTCTGCCTGCTCTCCCTCCCTGAGAAAAGGTTGGTAAGCCACCGCAATGCGCCATCCACGCACACCTTCGTTCAGATGGGCGATATACTCATCCACAGGAATATTGATTGAACAGGGGTCCTGGGGATCGTATCCTGCCAGGACCTGCAAGAGTAAAGCGACATCCTGAATACGCCTCGCCATCAGCCCCACATGATCCAGGCTCCAGCTCAATGGGAGCATATCACGTTTGCTGATACGTCCATAGCCGGGCTTAAAGCCAACTACCCCACATAGGGATGCCGGAATGCGAACAGAGTCACCTGTATCGGAACCTAGCGCCCCAACACATAAGCCAGCCGCAACCGCCGAGCCGCTTGATGAGCCACCTGCCGTACACTCCAGGTCCCACGGATTACGGCAATCCCCAAAAGTCGAGTTATCGCTGCTAGCCTTCATAGCCCATTCATACATGTTTAGCTTGCCCAGAATGATTGCTCCGCTCTCCTTCAATCTCTGAACAACGGCGCTATCTTTTGTTGCGAGCGAGCAAATCCGACTATACGCTCCCGCAGTGGTACGAACGCCTTGCAGCTCGAAGACATCTTTTAACGCCAGAGGTATGCCATGCAGCGGGCCGCGATTTCCCCTCTGACGCATGCTCGCTTCAGCCTCCTGGGCCGCTGCAAGCGCAAGCTCCGCAGTCACAGTGATGAAGCTGTGCAGAGCAGGATCAAGTTGCGCAATACGAGCGAGATAAGCTTGTGTCAATTCTACCGGCGAGATGCGCGCTGCGGCAAGGAGAGATGCAGCTTCCACAAGAGTAAGGTTCGTCAGTTCCAATTTGTTCTCTTTACTCATCGATTACTCTGTAAATCCGTTAAATGGTACCGGAGCATTCCCATGCTCTTCAATATCCCAGGTCTTATGCCAGAGCGAGCTGGCCCCGTCAACTCTGATGGTCTGACCGCTGATGTATGATGCGGCGGGGGAGAGCAGGAACGTGACAACGGCTGCCACCTCGCTTTCGGTGCCCATGCGCTTGAATGGCAGGTCGCGCTGACCCTGTTCGAGGAATGGACGGTTCTCCTCTCCGTAGGTCTCCATGCCGCTTGATTGAATGACACCGGGAGCTAAGGCGTTGATCCGTATGCCCCGGTGCGCCCATTCGACGGCCAGCGTCCTGGTGAAATTTTCAATCCCCGCTCGCGCCGCACCCGAATGCACCATGCCGGGGAAGCCGCGCCAGTGGTCCATGAGCATGTTGACAATAGCTCCCCCGTGCTCGCCCATATAGCTGTGATATGCCTGCTGACACATAAAGAAGGTGCCCGTCAGATTCGTCTCTATCACCGCTCGCCAGCCCTTAGACGTGACCGCCTCCGCCGGGCTGATATACTGGCCGCCGCCATTGTTAAACAGGCCATGCACCGCTCCATATTCGCCGATCACCGCCTCGAACAGATCGCGAATCTGCTGCTCATCGCGAATATTGCAGACGCGAAGCGAGGCCCGACCACCACTCGCTGTAATTTCGTCGCGCACACGCTCCAGATTTTCCTGTTTGCGTGAAGCCAGCACCACATGAGCGCCCAGCGAGGCCAGCTCGTGGGCCGTGGTGCGACCAATACCCGTGCCGCCGCCGGTGACAATAATCACCTGACTGGCGAAGAGATCGGGGCGAAAGATGGATTGGTAACGCATGGCGTATCCTCTCTAGCGGCTATTCTATCTCAGCAGTCTTTGTCACGCTTGCGGTCATTTGATGGGGAACATGCCGCTATTCTTAGCGATGATGGTCAGCATAATCTCATCGGCGCCGCCACCAATGGAGAGCAGGCGCGAATCGCGGAAGTAGCGCGCAATGGGATACTCTTCTACATAGCCCATGCCACCGTGGAACTGCACGCAGGTATCGGCAACCTCGCGCGCGAGACGGCCCGCTTTCAGTTTCGCCATCGATACCTCCAGCGTGGCATCCATCCCCGCAAGCATCATGCGCGTGCAATGGTAGGTGAGCTGGCGCAGCAGTTCAATCTCGGTCAGCAGTTCGCCCAGCTTGAAGTGTATCCATTGATTGGCAATTAGCGGCTTGCCGAAGGCGTGGCGTTCTTTACAGTATTTGATCGTAATCTCGATAGCCTTCTCCGCGCCCGCCAGACCCGTAACCGCGCCGATCAATCGCTCTTTCTGGAATTGCTGCATCTGCAAGATAAAGCCCATCCCCTCTTCGCCGATGCGGAAGGATTTGGGCACGCGCACATTATCGAAATTGAGGATGCCGGTATCGCTGCTATGGTTGCCGAGCTTTTCGAGCTTGCGGCTGACGCTGAAGCCGGGGGTATCGGTGGGGACGACAATTAATGACATGCCCTTGTAGCCTGTGCCGGGGCTGGTGCGAGCGAGCAGGACCAGGAAATCGGCCTGCGTGCTATTCGTAATCCACATCTTGGTCCCGTTAATCACGTACATATCGCCATCAGATTCCGCACGCGTGCGGATCGAGGCGACATCAGAGCCCGCGTCAGGCTCGCTTACCGCGATAGAAGCAACCATGTCGCCAGCAATAGCGGGAGCCAGGAAGCGCCGCTTCAACTCGTCAGAGCCATGCTGCGCCAGGGCGGGAGTCGCCATATCGGTATGGACGCTGATCCCCATCGGCACACCGCCGCATGGCAGCCGACCCAGCTCTTCATGCAAAATCACATTGTACCAGTAGTCCAGGTTGGAACCGCCGTACTCTTCTGGATAGGAAAGGCCAAGCAACCCGAGATCGCCCATTTGCTTAAACAGGGTGTGGGCGGGAAAGATGCCATCGGCCTCCCATTGGTCAACATGAGGTTCAATCTCTCTTTCGGCAAACTGGCGCACCAGTTGACGAAACATAGTATGCTCTTCATTGAAATAGATTGACGATGAGTTTGCCATGCGATACTCCTATCTGCCGTCAGTCGCTATAGTTGCATTACACCCGTAACACAACCATACAACGAATACGGCAGATAGAGCAAGCCCTTCCTCACAACCGAATCGAACCCCTCGTAGGGACCCGGTTTACCGCGTCCGCTTCAGCGCCCTTCCTCGCCCTGGCATCAACGTGGCTCCAACAACGACACCGTTGAGAGACGCAGCCAATATGCTCCTCGACCCCAACGAGCGTGATTGTTTCGCGACACCTCCTGAGAGAGGGGACGAACAGGCGATCAATCGGACGCGGTAAACCGGGTCCCTACAACGGGTTTGATTTGTTCTCAGGGAGAGAGGGCTTGACGCCCCATATCGATAGCCAGTACCAGATACCACAAAAGCCGTCCACGAGCATTGCAATGGTAAAATCGCGGTAGAGCTTATCAAACTCTTCTTCCGTCAGCACCTCCGCTTCCAGCAGAAACGGTTTCAATAGTTGCAGTTCAACCGTGAAATTATCATAACAGCCCTCGTAAGCTTCCGCGCCTTTAGCATAGTCGATGGCGTACGCTTTATGCTGAATATTCCGATAACCGGCCTGACGCAGAAAGGGACCGAGGAGCGGCGTAATAGCTACAGGCGACTCATCATTGATGAGCGTATAGCCATCGGCCTGATGCTTCACCCGCGCCAACAGCGCGCCCACTCTCTCACAAATACCACTATTGGTGATGGGCGTCTCCGCTTCCAACAGGTAAAGCACCCCTCCCGGACGCAAGATGCGCATACAGTCTTGCAGGAGCGCAGGCCAGGCGCTGGTGGGCATAGAGGAACTCATACAATGGGCATTGACAACGTCAAACGTGTTATCAGGAAAATCTAGATGCTTTAAGACATCCATAGTCCTGAAATGTGCGTTCTGCAATCCTTGTGAATGAGCTAGAGCAGAGGCATACTTTATCATTGCCGGATTCATATCGACGCCTATGACCTCAACTTTAGGATGCTCAAATGCTACATCGAGCGTCCATCCCCCGGGTCCACAGGCTATATTCAGCACATAGTGGATAGCGGTCGTATCGTTGTACCCTGGGAACAACACTTCCCTGGTGCGAGCGAGTATAGCATGCAAATCAATGAGACGGGCCATTTCCGTCACATTATTATCAATAATAGTACTGGGGGTCTCTGACGATTCTGGAGAACGATTATTCTGTACCATACACCTCTCTCCTACCCTACAAGTGCAAAACATCCAAATAAAATACGTTTTCAGACAACATTTTACTGAAAAAACCATAAAAACACATCGTTAAAAAGAACGTATTTTTGGTATTACCGCATCTGTAGCACATTATGGCGCTACGTTAAAACGAACGGGTTGACACGTAGGGGCAATCCCTCGCGGTTGCCCCTACAAGAAAGGGGTACATCTCAGGCGCATCTTAAAGCCACAATGGTAGGGGCGCTGTAGAGGCAAACCTATGGCGCTTTAAAGGCGGATGGGCAGAGCCGTGCCAATGTGCAATCGGCGCAGCGGGGCTTGCGCGCATCGCAGACCGCGCGCCCGTGATAGATGGTGCGGTGCGCAAAACTCAACCATTGCTCGCGCGGGACCAGCCCCATCAACTCCTGCTCAACCTTCACCGGATCTTCATGCTGCGTCCAGCCAAAGCGCCGGACCAGGCGGCCAACGTGCGTATCCACGATTACGCCCTCGGTCACGCCAAAAGCATTGCTCAGGATGACATTGGCTGTTTTGCGCGCCACCCCTGGAATTTTCACCATCTCCGCCATTGTGCGCGGCACCTCCCCGTTATGATGGGTGAGAATATACTGGCAGGCTGCGCGGATATTCTTCGCTTTATTGCGATAAAAGGTGATTTTTTGAATATCCTGCTCAAATTCTTCCTGGCTCGCCGTGGCATAATCCTCGACGCTGCGGTACTTGCGAAATAGCGCGCCGGTCACGCTATTGACGCGCGCATCGGTACACTGCGCCGCAAGCTGCGTGGCAACGAGCAGTTCCAGAGGCGTGGAGAAATTAAGATCGTATTTCGCGGCGGGATAGAGACGCTCCAGTTCTGCTATAATCCCCTGCACTTGCTCCGGCGACTTAGGAACTGCGGCATTTGTAGACGATACCTGGTCCATCATTTTCTCTCCTCCAAAGCCCGAATATATCTATCAACCGACCTGATGACTACGTTGCTGGCATCAGGAGCTACTATTCTATCAAACCATCCTCCATACAAACGCTCAAACTGATAGGGAGCGATGGTATCGCGTATTCTGGCAACTTCTGCCGCTGGCAAGGGTATAATATTCGGATAACTATACATAAAGCTTACCCAGTTGCGGTCCGCCACGACCTGGATCGTATCGCCCGTCAGCAACAACCCCTTGCCATCAGCTCCGTCTGCCCAGTGCAGCACTGTGCTGCCGGAAAAGTGACCGCCCAGACGCACGAGAGTAACGGCATTCAGCAAGGATAATGTCTCGCCCGACCAGAACTTGATCCGGCTATCCGGCCTCATCACCCACTGGCGATCTGCCTCATGCAGGTAAATTGGCGCATCAAAACGTTCGGCCCATTCGACCATCGAACTGTAGAAATGCGGATGGGAGATGGCGATAGCGTCTATTCCCCCTAACTTCCTTACCTCTTCCACCGTATCATCGTCGAGATAGCTGATGCAATCCCAGAGCACATTCCCTTGCCCCGTTTGTACCAGCAGCGCCCGTTGCCCAATGGCGAAGGAGGGCTCCGTCCCTATGCCAATCAGGTGCGACTCGTGCTCTTTCACCTTGTTATGATAACCTTCCGCCTTCATCAAGGCCAGTGTTGTCCACTGCTGCCCACGATAGCCAATATACTGGCGCTCATCGCTGCAAATCGGACATGCTTGCGGACGCGCCTGGCTGGCTGCGAACTGGACGCCGCAGGTCACACAAATCCAGTTTTCCATGAAAGCCTCTTCCCAAATAATCTTGCTAATCAAAAATCTATTATACGCTCCTCCGTGTCAGCAGTTGTTCCGCTTCGCTCACAATGCGCTGCACAATAACGACGGCTGGCTCTATCGCCTGGATCAGGCCAGAGGCCACGCCCGCACTAACGCCTGCCATGCGGGTATCACCCCGTTGCTCTGCCTCTCTTAGCTGCGCTCGCAAGGCCCGGCGCTGTGCGAAAAGCTCGGCATCGCGTCCCTGCCACTGCTCAATATACGCGTTGCGCAGCATACGATCCGCAATGCCGGAAGGGAATGGCTGGTTATAGATGAGGTCGTAGACATTAGTGCGTATGGTATCGTCAGTTCCTGCCGCGACCACCGCCTGCTTTTCCCATTCGTGTCCGGCCCATTCCTTGCTGGCGACGAAGCGCGTGCCAATCCAGGCTCCCTCAGCCCCCAGCATTAAAACGGCAGCCAGACCGCGCCCATCGGCGATTCCGCCTGCCGCGACCACGGGAATCGGGGCCACCGCATCAACAACGGCAGGCACAAGGGAAAGCGTGCCGATACTGCCACTATGGCCCCCCGCTTCAGTCCCCTGCGCAATCACCAGATCCACGCCCGCCTGCGCTGCTATACGTGCCTGAGCGACCGTCTGCACCTGGTTAAAGAGCAGCACCCCGGCATCATGAGCGCGTTTAACATAGGGCGTCGGATCGGCAAAAGAGTGATTAATGGCGGTCACACGCTCCTCTATTGCGACCTGGAACAGCTCGTCAACATTGGGGAAGGATGAGATAAAACCAACGCCAAAGGGTCGGTCGGTGTGTGAGCGCACCAGGCGAATCTGCTCCCGCAGCCACGCCGCTCCGCCCCGGCTGGTACCGCCGATCATGCCAAAACCGCCCGCAATAGAAACGGCAGCCGCTAATTCCGCCGTTGCCGTCCCTCCCATCGGCGCGTTCATAATGGGGTGATCAATGCCCAGTAGCTGGCATATGCGCGTATGTAACATGAGCAGGCTCCTATTCGTGCTGTTCTCAATCGAAAGAGCGATGACGCCTTTATACTCAGCCGAAAACGCCGCTGGCGCGTCCACGCTGCGCGTCATCCGGCTGCAAGGAAGTTCTTCCAATTCTACCCTGTCTTGACGCCGGTTTGTCAAGACCATTTAATCGTAGGAGCAACTCCCACGATCTCCCACGATCTCCCACGATGAATCGGGGAGCCACGGAGCTACCGGTTGCTCCTACCGCGTGTAGTGCAGCTTTGTGACAATATTGTAACCACGCGCCAGTAGCGTGTGATACATCTGTGAGTCTGGTAGTGAAAACTCTAAGCAAAGAGCAGGGCCGTATTTTCCTCCTTGAAAGGAGTAGAGAACATGACATCCCGTTTTACTATCGGCATAGAAGAAGAGTTTCAGATGGTGGACCGCCAGACACTTCAATTGTCTCCTCGTATTCAGACGATTTTAGAGAAAGGGTATCCCGTCTTTGGCGAACAGATCAAGGCCGAGATGCTCCAGTCCACGGTGGAGCTTATTTCTGATATCCTGCCAAATGTCACCGCGGCCCGCCTGGAGATGCGGGATTTACGCTCAAAGCTGGCTCAGCTATTGGCAGAAGAGGGATTGGTTCTTATCAGCGCGGGAACACACCCTGCGGCGCAATGGCAGCAGGAGGTACGGTCACCATATCCTCGCTATGCTGAACTGGATGAAGAGTTTCAGGATGTAGCGCGCTCCATTCTGATCTTTGGCCTGCATGTGCATATCGGAGTCGAAAACCAGGAGATGGCCGTCATCTTGATGAACCAGCTCCGTACCTGGCTGCCGCACTTGCTCGCGCTCTCCACAAACTCACCGTTCTGGGCGGGACGGCTGACCGGGCTGAAATCATACCGCTCCGTTGTCTGGAAGCCCTTCCCACGCAGCGGCATCCCTGAAATATTCCCGACCTGGAGCGATTTCGACAATTATGTACAGAGCCTGATCAAAACGGGATGCATCGACAACGGCAAACGTATCTGGTGGGATATCAGACCCCACCCGTTTTTCAATACCGTCGAGTTTCGCATCTGCGACATGCCATCGACGCTCGAAGATACCATCGCTATCGCGGCTCTCTGCCAGGCGCTTGTCGCCAAGTTGAGCTGGATGTACAAACATGGCACCGAGGTCCATATGCTCTCCACCCACTTTATTGAGGAGAATAAGTGGCATGTGATGCGTCACGGCCTGGACGCCGAGATACTCGATTTTGTGCTGGGTCGCCGCCTGACTATGCGTCAGTCGCTGGACGAAACCCTTGATTTCGTTGATGACGTACTTGACGACCTGGGTAGCCGCCGAGAGATTAATAATATCCGCATCTTGCTTGATGACCCCCACGGCACAGGTGCAGACCGCCAGATCGCCACCTACCGCCGCACAGGGAATATCAGGGATGTGATCGAGCTTTTAACGCAACAGACCATGAAAGACATCCCACAGGCAGAAGAAAAATCGCTCCTTTGATATTCCCAAACAAAAGGGGCGCTAACACGGCTGCCGGCTCCTCTTTTGTTTGGGCATAGATGAGCCCTTTGCTTTTGGAATAAACGCACGAAAGATAAGTGTTCTTAACTTAAAGAGATATGCGGCCTGATTCTCCAAAGTGCCATAATGAAGCCGATTCACCGATCTGGTTGTTTCAGAGAAGGAGCTTAAAGATAATGCAAACAGTGCCTCAGATTAATCGTGAGGACTCCTTTCCCGACAAAAACATACCACCAACCCCCGATCTTTTTCGCCCATTCACGCTGCGCGGAGTGACGTTGCGCAACCGCATTATGGTCTCATCGATGTGCCAGTATTCTGCGGAAGACGGTTTTGCTGCCGATTGGCACCTCGTCCACCTGGGCAGTCGCGCCGTGGGAGGGGCCGCGCTGGTGATGGCTGAGGCGACCGCCGTTGAAAAACGAGGGCGCATCTCACCACAGGACCTGGGCATTTATTATGACGAACATGTCCCGATGCTCGCACGCATCACCGCCTTTATCAAAGAACAGGGCGCAGCCCCAGGCATCCAGCTCGCGCACGCAGGCCGTAAAGCCAGCACGTACCGGCCCTGGAGCGGCAGCGGCGAACTTGCCGCCGATCAAGGTCGCTGGGAAACCATCGCCCCCAGCGCCGAGCGATTCTCTGCACAGTATCCCCTGCCAAAGGAGCTGACACACGGCGAGATTGCCGCTGTGGTGCAGCACTTCCAGGATGCCGCTAAACGCGCTCTACAAGCAGGCTTCGAGGTGCTTGAAGTTCATGGCGCTCACGGCTATTTAATCCATGAATTTCTCTCACCACTCTCTAACCACCGGCAGGATCAATATGGCGGGACGCTGCTGAATCGCATGCGCTTCCTGCTTGAGACTGTTGACGCTATACGCGCGGTGATGCCAGAGGAGCTGCCGCTCTTCGTTCGCCTATCAGCCAGCGATTGGACGGAAGGCGGATTGACCATCAACGATACAGTGGAGATTGCACACACCTTGAAGCAACATGGCGTTGACCTGATTGACGCATCTTCCGGCGGCAATGTCGCCACCGCTAAGATACCCCTGGCTCCTGGCTACCAGGTACCATTTGCCGAGCAGATCCGGCGGGAAGCCGACATGCCAACCGCCGCCGTTGGCCTTATCACCCAGCCGCAACAGGCTAACGACATTATCCATAGCCAGCAAGCCGATCTTGTAGCCCTCGCACGCGAGTTATTGCGCGACCCGTACTGGCCCATGCATGCAGCGCGCGATCTGGGCTATGACATGATATGGCCCTCTCAATATGTGCGGGCCAAACTCTAACGACGCGGCTGTAGGGGCAACTCCCACGATGAATCGGGGAGCTACCGGTTGCCCCCTACCGCCCGGTATCAACGGGATTGATACATCGTATCGTGCTCTATTGGATCGATCCTATCGCAATGCAGGAGGATATCCCATGTGCTTTGAATTTAACGCTGAACCCCCCATTTCGCCTCAGAGTGGCAGTGCGGCGCGCGGCGAAGAGATCGTGCTTGATTCCGCCGATGGCACCCGTTTCCTGGCCTATGCCGCACATACAGGCACACCGTCGAAAGCTGGCATTATCGTTTTACCGGATGTGCGCGGGCTATTTCATTTCTATAAAGAGCTGGCGCTTCGCTTCGCTGAAGCTGGCATCGAAGCCGTCGCCATCGACTATTTCGGGCGCACGGCTGGCCTGACGGATCGCGACCAGGACTTTGATTTCTGGCCTCATGTGATGGAGACGCGCCGCGAAACGCTGGACGCCGATATTGCTGCCGCGGTCGCTTATCTGCGCGGCCTGCCACACGCTCCGCAGTCGCTCTTTACCGTTGGCTTCTGCTTCGGCGGCTCCAACTCTTTCCTCCAGGCATCCAACAACCCGGGACTGGCCGGCGTGATTGGCTTCTATGGCGGACTCGCGGGGCCGAGCCGCAATGGCTCCCCCACCGCACTGGAGCGAGCTTGCGCATCCACCATTCCCGTGCTCGGCCTCTTCGGAGGTGCGGACCCGATGATTACCGCAGAGCATGTGCAAAAGTTTGACGAGGAGCTCGACAAAGCTCACGTTGAACACGAAATTATCACTTATCCAGGCGCTCCCCACAGCTTCTTCGACCGCGCTCAGGCCGAATACGCTAAAGAGTCGGAGGATGCCTGGAAACGCATTCTTGGCTTCGTTGCAGCTCATACAAAAGCATAAACACGTTATCTGACACGCTTAGCTTGCGCTACATTCTTCTTGAAGTATATATTCATACGAAGAATGTAGCGCACCTTTTGATGGAGGTTCTTATGTCCAAATCTCTTACGCGTATCCTCTACCTGATTGCCATCGTTGGCGGGATCGTTGCTGGCATTCTGGCATATATGGCTGTTGCAGGGGTACATGTGGACCCGACCAGCGGTGCGGTAAGCGGCGGCAATTCTGGCCTTCTCGACATTACCTTTATCGTTATCGGCATTGCTGCCATCTTTGCCTTTGTGGCCTGGATCGGGGCGCTGATCAAGACTGCGCAGCTTGCTCGCTGGAGCTGGTTTATCATCTTGCTGCTTCTCTCCTGGCTGGCTATCCCGATGCTCGTTTACATCTTCGCCGGTCCCGCAACGCCAGCCGAGCAGCCGCAGCTCGGCTAACCATTTGCACCATCTGCCCCTGTCGGTAGATAAAGATCATCAAAGCAATTATCTCTAAATGATGCCGCCGGCAAACCATCCATTCGTTTTTCCTCGATAGGGGTTTGGCGGTGGTATCTCTCTTCCCGAGGGACGACCTCTTGTACTCGCACACCTTTCCTGCCAGGATGAGCGTATTATGTATAGTGTTAGATGGTCCATACGAAAAAATGAAGGGCAGGCGATAAATCGCCGGAGGACGCGGTAAACCTGGTCCCTACAAAAGTCCATGTGGTCCTGCTGGTGATTCGAATTCTACATCCGCATAAGCATCTACCAGCGAAAAGCGGACTCCTGGACTGTGCAATATAATCTCGTCGCTATTTTCAAAAGCTTCGTAGATCCACCTGCTATTTTCTTTATAGTAGACTTCTATTTTGCATGATTGCGCATCGGCAAGAACATATTCTTCGATTGTAGGATGATTGCGATAATTTTTGAGCTTCCAGGTCCGGTCAGTGAGCTCTGTGCTGGGAGAAAGCACTTCAACAACGAGGCGTGGCGACTGGATCGCCTGGACCGTTCCCCTATCGCGGGGATCGCAGGTGACAATCACGTCGGGATGGAAGTAGCGCGTCTCGGAAATATAGACCTTCATATCAGAACTATAAACTCGACAACCGCTTCCACGCAGAAGATTCCAGAGGATGCGCTGGATATTCGATTTGATGGTATCATGATTGGCGGTCCCGCCTGCCATCGCATAGGCATGACCATCAACGTATTCATAGCGTGTATCAGGATCGTTTTCTTCGAGTTGAAAATATTCTTCAACCGTCATCCTGTGTTGATGCTCTAATGCCATAACATGCCCTCTCACACATTTTCTATGCTATGCTAAGATGTCCTGGTAGATCAGCACTATTATAGCATAGGACGAGCCTTCTCATAATGGATATAGTTCCCATCGGGCGAGAGGAAACCGGCAAACGTTCCCTCTCGCCTGTGCGTAAGCTGCCTTTGCACGCCCGAAAGCACATCCCAGACATAGATCTGACCGGTTCCTGATACAGAGCGAATCGCCATGCCGCGCTCCATCGCGCGGCGAGCAATTTCCGCTCGCCATAATCCATTCGTACGATAGCGCTGTTTCCAGAGCGCATCTGTTTCAGTCTGGGATGGTTTAAGCATGCAAACTCTCCTCACGATTACAGCGTAATAGTGATTACAGGGTAATTCTTAATTACCCTGTAATCGCCGTCCACAAAATGTCCGGGATTTTCCAGAGGGATGGGGCGGCCTCGAAAGCGACCAGTTTAGGGAAGAGCTTGCGGGCGGTCTTGCCGCGGGTCGCGAACCAGGGCGGCGTGGGCACGCCGATGAAGGGGCCACATAAGACCGTCTTTTGCGGCTGCTCGAACAGCAGCGTGTTATGCACGACGCCCGTCCCAGATTGAATATTGTCGATGGTATGACCCGGGAAGGCTCCCCAGGTCGTGACCACCAGGGCGTAACTGGTGCCGCCCCAGTAATTGACGCCTATCGAGCCGTAACGCAGGTTCGCCACCGCCCGGTCTAACGCCGCTGCAACTGCCGGATCTTTGAGCGATGCTGGATGAATGAGGATGGTCGCATTCAACGTGCCCCAGATGTGCTCGTTGGCAAAAGCGACCGCGCGATCAAGGTATTCGGCTGCATCCGCCGCTTCGATGGTCGTCTCGGCAAAGAGGCCGCAGAAGGCTTCGGTGGTGAAGCAGATATCATCCTCGTTTTGCGGATCAACGCCGGTAATCAGCGTCCAGGGGAGCTGATCGGCGGTCGCGCTGCCGAACTGCTCGGCGTCTGGATGTTCCGCGATAAAGCTGCTGTGACGCTCCTTCGCGCCTGGATAATAGGAGTTGCGCGGCGGAACCTGCGCGAGCACGCTGCGTATCTGCTGTAAAAGTTGCTCGCGCTGCTTCCAGCCCGCGTGCTGGAGAATGACGCGGGTGGCATTGCAGTTAAAGCCGGCATTATTGGTGAGCATCGTCGCGATATGCTCGGCATGATAGGCGATATCGCGCTCACGCCAGGGACCGGGCACGACGATCACCGGACTGACGTTGCCTAGCTCGCCCGTGACCCGCTTATCCAGTATCGGTTGTTTGTTTGCTCTGCGCGCAGCACCTTCGGGTCCCGTGCCAAAGACAATGGCGTTAAAGGTTTTGTCGGAGCCGGTGATATGGATCTCATCAACGCCCGCGTGATTGCAAAGATAGGAGCCTTCCGCGGCTCCGCCGTAGACGATGCGCAGGAAGCCGGGCTCGATCAGGGCACGGAAGCTCTCTTCGAGCAGCGGCCCCAGGTAGGCATTGACGGGATTGGCTTTGAAGAGCACCACCTGATCCTCGTTGAACATTTTATAGAGGATATCCATCGGCCCGATGCTGGCGACGTTGCCCGCGCCCAGCACCAGCGCGACTTTGCCGGGGTGATTTTTGTCCTTATAGACGCGGGCCTGCGTCTGGGCAAGATTTTCCGCCGTCACTCCCGGTTCCATCCATAGTTCCGCGGTGACGCCGCTAAAGAAGAGACGATCATAGGCGTTCTGGGGAAATACCTGGGCCACGACCTGACCATCGGGGCGCGTTTTGACGGGGCCGGGGATACGGGGCGCGCCATGAGCCTCAATATCGCTCAGAGACTGGCGCAACTGGCGTAAATTTTTGAGCACCGGCCAGGTTCCCGCCGCCCATTCCTCGCCCACCAGAGGCGAATCTGCGGCAATACCTTTGGCCCTGGCGCAGGCCGCGACCCAGCGAGGCGCGATGGCTGCGAAATCTCGTATAAGCTGATCAATGATTGCAATACGCTGCGGAATGGCGACGTTGACCCATTCATCTTTGTGGGCTTGCAGAACCTCTACTGCCGCGTCCAGCGTCTTCTGGGAAGAGGCCGCGACGCTGCCAGCGATAGCCGGAAATTGAGGAGAACCGCGACGTACATCAATAGTCATGTGTTGGCACCTCCGTATAACACAATATCCACGAGCAAATAGTATTTCAGTATATCACAGCCACACCGAACCATTTACGCCGTTTTTATTTTTTCTCAGCGTTTACGTTGTATATCTTATAGGTATTTGATGAGGTAACAGGCGTTTATCATCAATAAATTTAGCAAGTAGCTATTTACAAGGAGAATATCGGGGTTATGTCCACCTGCCCTAACTGCCGTCAGGCTGTTACATCTGCGGACGAAATCTGCGAAAATTGTGGCGCGGTGCTTTCGGCCACGATTGTCGCGCCGATCCGCGCTACGACCACTCCCCCGCCATCTTCCCTTCCTCCGCCGGCGACGACAGCCAGTAATCTCACGCTTTGCCCAAATTGCAAGCATCCGCTCAAAGCGGGCGAGGATGTATGCGATGAATGCGGCATGGTGCTGACGGCAATCCCGCCGCGCACGCAACCGCCGCCCCCGGTATCTTCCGCTCCCGTGGGACAGGAACTCTGCCCAAGATGTGGAGGGCCGCGCGCGATGGGCGTAAAATTCTGCCGCCAATGTGGCTATAACTATATGTCGTCCACCAATTCCGCCTCGACCACCACCAGCGGCCTGGTCACGGTGCAGACCGCGACGCAGCTAGCGATGGGGAGCATCCTCAGTAATAAGTATAAAATCGTGCAGGCCATTGGCTCCGGCGGCATGGGCGCGGTCTACCTGGCCGAAGATCTGATCCTCAAGCGCCAGGTCGTCATCAAAGCTCTTTTGGCTGATGACGACCCCGATATGGTGGCACAGAGCATCAAGGAGCGCGAGTTTCTTGCAGCCATTAAGCATGCCAATATCGTCTCGATCTACGACTTTGTGACCATTAGCGGCAAAGGCTATATCGTCATGGAGTATGTCCACGGGAAGACCTTACAGGATATTATGGAAGAGCAGGGGCGGCCCTTTGACGTGCCGACGGCGATTCGCCATATTATGGGCATCTTGCCGGCCTTCACCTATATGGCAAAGCTCGGGCTGGTCTATTGCGATTTTAAGCCGCAGAACGTCATGCTTGAAAAGCTCAAGGATGGCAGCGAGATCGTCAAGCTGATCGATCTGGGCACGGTCATCAAATATATGCCCAAACCCATCGATGTGTACGGCACGCACGGTTTCTACGCGCCCGAAGCGGTCAAATCGCCCTCGCCGGAGACCGATCTTTACACTATCTGCCGCACGCTGGCTTACATGGTTACGATGATGGACCTGGCAAATCCGGTTTTTGGCCTGCCCTCCTCTGAGCACTACAAGGCGTTCCGCGATCATCCCGCACTCTATCGCCTGCTTGCTAAAGGCACGCACTCGCGGCCCCAGCAACGTTTTCATAGCGCCGAAGATTTGCACGACCAGCTCGCGGGCGTGCTGCGCTTGATCGTTGGCGGCGCGCCAGGGGTCCCGGCAAGCTCGCGCATGTTCATCTCGGGAGCGTTAACCACCACCGGAAAACTCGGGTTGCGCGGCGAGGCGGCGCTGGATGAGACTGATAAAGCCATCGATCTGCTGCGTTACGGAGATCTCTCGTTGCGCAACGGCAACTACGCCAGCGCGCTGGCCTTTTATAATCAGGCCATCAAGAATAACTCGAAGAGCGTCGATGGACATCTGCGCCTGACCGAGATCTATATCGAACAGGAAAAGTACGCGCAGGCGCTGGCTGAGATTACCAGAGTGCAACGTATAGCGCCGGGGAACTGGAAAATCGCCTGGTACACCGGGCGCTTGCTGGAGGCGCAGGGCAAGCTGACGGAAGCTGCCGACCAATACAGCGAGTTGCTGGCAGACCTGCCGGGCGAGCTGCCTCCTCAGCTTGCTCTGGCCCGCGTCAATGCCCGCCTGGGCCACGATCAGGAGGCAGTTACGCTCTATTCGGCTGTGATCAAAGCCGAACCCGGCCATACAGAGGCCATCCTGGGGCTAACCAATTCACTGATCAACCTGAAACGCTGGGACGAGGCGGCGCAGGTATTGAGCAATGTGAGCGAGGCGGCGGCGAAATTCGTTGACGCCAAACTGCTGCTCTGTGACCTCTATCTTAACCGTATGGTACCTTTGAAGGCCCAGAATGTGGAGCAGGCTGCGCTGGCGATACAAGCTCTGGAGGGTCGTACGGAAAATGCCCGCTATTATCTGATGAGCGGAGACGTTTATCGCGCCGCGTGGCAACTGGCCCGCCGCAAGCAGCTTCCGGCGAAAACAACCATCGCGGGCGTGCGCGATACCTCAGCGCGTACGCTAGGGTTGGCCGCAGAGGAAAAATATCAGCAGTATTTGCGGCGCGAGCAACACCCCGCCAATCGAGAAGCGGTTATACGGCGCAAGCTGGAGGTCGCGCCCTGGCGATTATGGTAACAATTGAGGATGCTCAGTGAGATAAATTAGCAGAAAGAAGAGGCGCATGTTTACCATTACGGCACATCACAGTCAATACCTGCGCATGGGTCAGGATACCATGCAGGCGGTGCTTTCGGTCAGCGTAGATGCCAGCATGCAGATGGCTCCAGCGCCGCTCGCGCTGGGCATTGCCCTGGACCATTCCGGCTCGATGGAGGGTCCGAAAATGCGCGCGGCGCGCGACGGCGCGATCAAAGTGGTACAGGCGATAGATGCCAGTATGGCTTTTATGGTTGTCACTTTCAACGATAATGCGCGCGTCATCTTCGGACCCGCGATGGGTAGCGACGCTAACAAACGGCACGCAGTTGAGACGCTCAAAAACATTTACGCCTCCGGGGGCACCCGCATGAGTACCGCGCTCAACGCTATCGTTGACAAGTTCAGCAGCAAGGACCAGGGGCGAGCGACCAAAATCCTCTTCCTTACCGATGGGAAAAACGAGGGTGAGCAGCGTTCAGCCCTTGATCGGGCGGTCGCCCGCTGTGCGAACGCTAATATCAGTATCAGCGCGTGGGGCGTGGGCACCAACTGGGACGCGGCGGAACTGCGTCACATAGCCGACGCGACGCACGGCACAGCCGATATCATCCCTTCGCCCAAACAGATCGAGGCCGCGTTCACCGCCTCATTTAGCGAGATGCGTAAGACAGCCATCCCCAACGCCTCCATGTACCTCTGGTCGCCAATGGGCGTGACGATCAAACGTGTTGAGCAGGTCTATCCCAATATTGTCGCGCTTGGCACCGAGCCGGACCCGGCTAATCCGCGCCAGGTCGTGGTAAATCTCGGCTCCTTCGCGGCAGGCGATCAGCGCGATTACCTGGTGACGCTGCAAACGCCGGCATACCAGCCAGGACAGCAGTTTCTGCTCTTGCGACCAGGGCTGAAATACTTCCTCGGCGGCGCGGACGAACAGGAAGAGAAAAGCTTCCGCGACGGCTGGGTGTTTGTGCAATGGACAGAAGATGCCGCGCTTGCCGCCCAGATTGATCCCCATATCGCGCACTATACCAACCAGGAAGAGCTATCACAGGCAATCCGCGAGGGGCAGGCGGCACTGGCAGCCGGTGATAGCGCTCGCGCCACGCATCTGCTCAGCAGGGCGCTGGAGATTAGCAAACGCACAGGCAACGAGCGAATCACGCGCTTGATTAACGACATTGTGCAGGAGAATCCCGATGGCAGCTATCGCCTCAACCAGCAGGCCGACGCGGTTGCGCGTAAAACCCTGGCGATCAATGTGGGACGAACTTCGAAATTGAAATAATGGTGATGGATATCTCTTTGCCAAAACTGAAGAAAGAAGGCATTAGCTGAAGTCATGCAAAAACAGTATGGACAGGTCCCGGCGCAGCCGCCGATACCTCTCAGCGCCTTATCACAGCCGCTCGTGATTAACCCCGGCAGATTGCGGCGAGCCCTGCGGACGCTCAAGGGGCAATTTATCGCGCTGGCAATCTGCGTTGCCGCCCTGGCAATTATTCAGGCGCTGATGACCTCAATGGCATACGTTCGCTCTGCCGACGATCTGGATACCATCAACACCGGCAGTATCCCCAGCGTGAATGCGGCCCAGGCAATCGCGCAGTATATTGAAGATATCGATGCCAAAGCCGCCGATTACCTGGCAACTGCGGGCCTCACACAGCTTGCGCCCTGCTCGCTTGTGGGCACTGATCGCAATCCCGGCCCGCAAACGGTTCACGACTGCGATAACCTTAATATTGATGCCGAGCTGGTCCTGGCGAACAGCGAGTTGTTCAACGCCGCCCACAACGTCACCTATCCCGGCGAACGCACCGCCGTTGAACGGATCACGGCAGGCTTTGAAGAGTATAGCGGCGATATCGCGATTATGCGCCACGAATATGACCTGGCAGCCAGTAAAACCGATGCGCAAGATCCCCATCTGCAAAAAGCGCGCCAGGCTTACCAGGCCGCCAACGATGTCTTACAGAAGACAATCACGCTGCAACCTACAACAAATGCATCTGGCACTCCCGTCTTCAACGAACCGGCAGTGCCATTATGTACGGCGCATAGCAATACCGTGACCGATAGCTCCTGGATGCTTGGCAGCATCGAAGACAATATTAGCTGCCTGAGTGAGATCAACAAGACGCACCTTGATAGCGCCTATAACGATACTATTAGCTTCCTGGGAGCGGCTGTCACGGGGACGCTCCTCTTGAGCATTATCTTCTGCGCTCTGCTGCTATTTGTGATCTGGAGGATGATTGCCATCACTCATCGCGTGATCAATCCCGCGCTGACGCTGGCGCTGATCGTGAGCGTGATTTTCTGCGCTAATGCGGTAGGGCTGTTTTCGCAGATGGCCGGGCAGCACGGTGACTTTGGGCAGATGGTCAAGGATGACTACGATAGCGTGTACTTTGCGGCCCAACTCAAGCGTTACGGGACGGCGGCGAACGCCGATGAGTCGCGCTGGCTGATTGCAATGGCCTTTAACGATCAGGCGGCGGCTGACCGCTGGTATCAGGATTGGCAGGCCAACACCGCTCAGGTCCGCTCGCTGATCGACCGCGCGCAGAATAATCGCACGTATCCCGAAGAAGATCAGCCTTTACGCGACATGCAGGCGAACTGGCAACAGTACACGAATATTGACACCCAGATACGCGCTAAAGCCACCGATACGACGAACCCGGCGCGCATCCATGACGCCGAACTGCTGAGTACAGGCGACTCTAACCGCACATTTGACGCTTTTTCCAACGCTGTCGATGGCCTGAGCCAGGCCAATCAGGGGCATTACAATATGACCTATGCCGCTACGAGAGGCGCGCTCATGCTGTATGTCGCCCTGAGCGCCATCCTGTTCCCACTGCTCGGGCTGGCCGCGGTCGGCGGCATTGTGTTGCGACTCAAAGATTTTTAGCGCAGTATAGCGAAGAGGATGATTTCATCAGACCTCTTCATCAATAGTTGCGGCTGTCTTATGTAAGAAATGGTAAATTTCTTCTCTAAAGATTGCCGCATGTTTAATAAGATGTAAGCTTATCCATAGACCAACAAATCGATATGTATGAACGTTTTTTCATCAAACATAAGCTTAACCATAAGGAGGCAAATCGGTTGCATTAAACCGTTTCAAACGTTTTTTTAGAGAAAATAGCGGGCAAAAACGTCTTTTCTGACAGAGCGAAAATGAAAATAAAATGAAGCGCAAAAAAAGTTTGCATAAAGCAGAGGAGAGTATACTGGTGTCAATGGTGAGTGGTGGTTGAGGGTGCCAGTTTGTTCTGGGCAGTGTGGCTCCAGGCATTGGTGACGAGGGCAGTTCCGGCAGCAGGTGTTGAGCCAGGCTCCACCGACCTGTGGTGAGCGACCTCCTACTACAATGCATGTTGTAGCCCTGCCGGACATACTTCAATCACCACTACCAGCTAGAATATTGCGCTCCTACTATTTCCTTTTCCCGATACTGCGGGGGGTGCCAGCCCCCGCAGTATTTTTTTCTGCCACCTCGACGTTTTAAGATGTGATGGCTACACGGCCCGCCAGGAATGCGCTGGCAGGCCGTAGCCCTCTCAACCCTCTGGGGGGATTGAAACTAATATGAGGCGTAATCGGCCTGCACTTTGAGGCCGTTGCTATTGAGCTGCAATGGGAAGCCGGGTAGCGTTACCATGTCACTATCATAATATCCTAGCATGATGTGGGTAGCGGCGGCAAATTGCGTAATCACCGTATTATAGGGCTCTATATCGTTACAGCCCCCCCATTCGCTAAAAGATGCGGCTCCCCCGTGGGTTTGCGCATATCCGACCTGCATGTTAGCATCGATGGGCCAGTCTGCCCATAGCGTGCTTAGTGGCTCGATGCAGCGTTTGCCCTGAAAGATGCCCACGAAACCGTTGTAGACGTGAAAGTCGTAGACCAGATTCGGCTCTGTCAATGGCGGCACCAGGCCCCTGATGAGCGGACTAAAGCCATTCTCATAGTGGTTGCCACCGAAAAAGATCAGCGACTGAGGATTCTGGCTACGAATGGTGTCGATCAGGATCTGCGAGTTCTGCCGCCAGAGCGCGGGCGAGATCTGATGCATCTCGTTCCAATCGTCGTAGAGCACGGCGGGATCGTTGGCGTAAAGAGCCGCCACGCTGGTCCACATTGCCACGGCGTCGCTAATATACACGCCTGTGGTCAATTGCTGCTGGTACACCGGATTATATGGGTCTTTCTTAATATCTATCGCCCCTTGATTCTGAGCGGGACAGTACGTCACAACCCCACCGCAAGGGAGTTCATGGAACTGAGGACCTTTGGTGAGCAATACGTAGTTGCCGTTGCTCTCCAGCACCTGCACGAGCTGCTGTATCCAGGCGCGATAGCCCATCCCGGCCATAGGCACAGGCACGTCTTCGTTCCACCAGACGGCATTGAGGGAGACGCGCCAGACATTCATGGTAAAGGTCTGGGCAAACCAGCCGATCTTGGCGAAAAGCTTTGCCGGCGGCAGACCGGTTGCGTTGCCATACCCTGTATCAGGCAGGTTAAAACCCTTTAAGTTGATGACGCAGCCGCTGGAGGCCACAATATAGCCGCTCTGCACATGCAGCCACTGAAATACGTAGCCGGAGGGAGTAAGCGTAATACCACAGCTACTACCAGCACGACCACGCCCCTTCGCTTCCAATTGCGCGCCGGAAGGGATCATTGTGCTTAATGGAATAGCCAGCACAAGGAAGATGAAAGTACACCTTATAAGCGTTCTTCTATAGTTGATTGCCATGCTTGCCTTCTTTCTCCAAAAAGGTCACCAAATTTAGCCATACTATAATTTATACTAAATGCGCTATATACAGTAAATGGCAAATACATAAATATTTCTATGCTTCAGAACAGCGCACTAGCGAGTTGTTCTGAAGAGGGAGCGCCGAAGGCGCGAACGGCCAGAGCGAACAACGACTTTCGAGAAGTCTTGAAGATCTTCCGAAGCTATCTCCACCGTTCCGTGGTTATGGTATAATGGAGCAGCATAGCTATTTTTGTCATATAGCAGGAACGCCTGATTCTATAGATTGCAACACCGCCGCCAAACGGTAGGAGAACACAACATTATGCAACTACTGGGAAAAATTCTAGGAGATCCTAACAAACGAGATTTGAGGGCTATTCAGCCGCTGATTGATAAAATTAATGCGCTTGAACCATCTATCAAGAAACTGAGCGATGAGCAACTAGCCGCCAAAACGGCGGAATTTCGCTCGCAGCTTTTTCTCCACCTCAAAGGCGGCATGGTCCTGGAAAACGAACTGGTGGCATTACTGCGTGAAGCCTTGCAAAAAGTTGAGCCGCTGACGGATAGATTGTCCGACGAGCAGCTCCATGCGGCAATCACCGAATATCGCCAGAAGCTCGAATACAGGGACGCGGAATATCAACTGCGGGAGCACTTGCAGGACACGCTCTCCGAATGTTTTGAGCAAGCGTACGAAAAGCTCTTACCGCACTTGAATGAGCTACAGGTGACGGCAGCGATGGATCTGGCTGAGGAGCGCAATCAATGGCCCGACGAAGCGCCAGACCCGGAGCAAGCCACGCTGGCGCTGCTGACAGAGGTCGAGCCTGCCATCAAAGAGATAGCCGCTGAAGAGTTCAGTGAAGCATTTGAGAGCGCCTGGAAGCGTTTTGCGCAGCAGAAGAGCGCGGCCCAGAATCAGGATGATGAGCTTGATGAGCTGACCGAGCAGTTATTCCGCAATACATTGAAGCCTCTGCGCAAAGAAATGGTCGCGCTCAAAGCGGAGGAGATGGATCAACTGCTGCCGGAGATGGCGCGGCGCTACCGCTCCGGCAAGACGCTGGACGACCTTTTGCCCGAAGCCTTTGCCGTTGTGCGCGAAGCTGGCTGGCGCAAGATCAAGATGCGCCATTACGATGTGCAGCTTATCGGCGGCGTCGTGCTTCACCAGGGAAAAATTGCCGAGATGCGCACCGGTGAAGGTAAGACGCTGGTGGCAACGCTGCCCATTTACCTGAACGCGCTCACCGGCAAAGGCGTGCATCTGGTGACGGTTAACGACTACCTGGCGCGGCGCGACGGCGAATGGATGGGGCAGATTTACAACTTCCTGGGGCTGACCGTCGGCATTATCGTCAACGCCGTGGAGCCGCATACGGCAGAGCGGCGCGCGGCCTACCAGGCCGATATCACCTACGGCACCAATAACGAGTTCGGCTTCGACTACCTGCGCGATAACATGGTAATGTCGCTCAATCAAATGGTGCAGCGCGAACTCAATTTCGCCATCGTTGACGAGGTCGATAATATTCTCATCGACGAAGCCCGCACCCCGCTGATCATCTCCGGCCAGGGCCAGGAGTCAACAGACATGTACGCCAAATTTGCGCGCTGGGCTCCGCGCCTGAAGCCGGAAGTGGACTACACCGTTGAAGAGAAGACGCGCATGGTTATGCTCACCGAAGCTGGCATCGAGAAGATTGAGCAACTGGCCGGCGTGAAGAACATTTATGACGAGGCCAACATCGACCTGACCCGTTACATGGAAAATGCCATCAAAGCGCAAATCATCTTCAAGCGCGATAAAGATTATATCGTGAAGGACGGCGAGGTCATCATCGTTGACGAGTTTACGGGCCGCCAGATGCCGGGCCGCCGCTATAGCGAGGGGCTGCACCAGGCTATTGAGGCCAAAGAGGGCGTGACGGTGCAGCGCGAAAACCATACCCTGGCGACCATCACCTTCCAGAATTACTTCCGCCTGTACAAGAAGCTGGCCGGTATGACCGGTACGGCGCAGACGGAGGCGGAAGAACTGCATAAAATCTATAAGCTGGAAGTGATCGAGATCCCGACGAATAAGCCGATGATCCGCCAGGATTTCCCGGACCTGATTTACCGCACCCAGAACGCCAAGTTCAACGCGGTCGTCGAGGAGATTAAGGAGCGCCATGAGCGGGGCCAGCCGGTGCTGGTCGGCACCACCTCGGTTGAGACCTCCGAGTTCCTCTCCGATCTGCTCGATAAGCAAGGCATTCCGCATAACGTGCTCAACGCCAAGCATCACGAACGTGAGGCAAATATCGTCGCCCAGGCCGGTCGCAGCGGAGCCGTTACCATCGCCACCAACATGGCCGGTCGCGGTACCGACATTCTGCTCGGCGGCAATCCCGCCGGCTACTTCGATAGCATCCTGCGCAAGCACGCGGAACAGGTGGACTATATCCGCGAAATGCCGCAGGACAACGCGGACGACCGGGCAGAGAGAGAAGAGGCCATCCAGCAATATATCGAGAACATGACGGAGGCGGAGAAAAACGAACTCTTCCAGGAGAAGATCGCCGAGTGCGACGCCGACCACGAGCTGGTGGTTGAGCTTGGCGGGCTGCATATTATTGGCACCGAACGCCACGAGTCGCGCCGCATCGATAACCAGTTGCGCGGTCGTGCCGGACGCCAGGGCGACCCCGGCTCGTCACGCTTCTTCCTGGCGCTGGATGATGAGCTGATGCGCCGCTTCGCCGCCGACCGCGTCTCCAAGATCATGGAACGCTTCGGCATGGAAGAGGATATGCCGTTGGAGAGCGGCGTCGTCTCGCGCTTCATTGAGGGGGCGCAGGCCAGAGTCGAAGGCTACAACTTTGATACTCGCAAAAATGTGGTCGATTATGACGATGTGATCGCCAGGCAACGCCAGGTAATCTATGCCGACCGCCGCGCCGTTCTGGAACACGGCGATATGCACGAGCGCATCCTGGGGATGATCCGCAACGAAGTTAGCAACATGGTCAATGCCAGCATTCCGAGCAATATGGTGACGGAAGAGGAGCAGCTCGAAACGCTCTTCAAGGCTCTGGAAGTATGGGTACATGTCCCCGATGATATCCTGCCGGAGAATATCCACGCGGTCAGACGCGAAACGCTCAAGCAAGACCTGATCGATCTGGTGGTTGACCACTATGAGACCCGCGGCGAAGAGTTGCGGCAGCAGGCCAAAGAGCTGGGATTGGAAGGGGTAGATCCGCAACGCGAATTCGAGCGCACTTACCTGTTGCAAATCGTTGATCGCCTGTGGATGGACCATATCGATTCGCTGGATGTGATGCGCGCGGGCATCGGCTTCCGCTCGATTGGGCAGCGCGACCCCCTGGTCGAGTTCAAAAACGAAGCCTTCCGCATGTTTGAGGAGTTGAAACTGGCGATCCAGCATTATACCGTGGACTCCTTGCTCAAGATGATGCGCGGCGACCTCACGCTGTCGCTCAATCAGCCGCAGCCGCAGCGTAAAGCGCAGCCGCGCAATCTACGCACCAATGTCGATGATATCGCCAGAGCCAGCGGCCAGGCGAAAAACGACGGCGGCGACGAACGCAGCAAAACGGCCAAACGCGGCGGACCCGGCCCGCGCAGCAATGGCTCCTCTGCCCAGGCGCGCCCCTCCGGCCCCATGAAAATCGGGCGCAACGACCCCTGTCCCTGCGGTAGCGGCAAAAAATACAAAAAGTGCCACGGAGCCTAGCATAGTATCAACATAAAAACGTCATCCGGCGGGCGGATGACGTTTTTATTAGTTGAATGAAGCCGAGCAGGGCAAGCGCAAGGCCCCCACCCCATTCCCACCCCTCCCCTTGCCCCTACCAGCATTCCCCCAACATTGCGCGATAAAAAAATAGGAGGTATAACCTTTTACTTATGCAAATCCCAAAGAACTGCAAAGCAAAATTATAGACCTTTGATCTCTGTGCATGCTACTCTTTTCCCAGAGGATAGAAGGGATGAGAGAGGTGATCCAACATTGCCTATGCAGCAGTTTCGAAAGGAAAGCACATCATGATGAACGATCAATATGTTGCTGAGCTAACAAAGAGTTGGGAAAACGATCCGCGCTGGCAGGGGATCAAACGGCCCTATACAGCGGAAGACGTTGTACGATTACGCGGTTCGGTTCAGATTGAGTATACGTTAGCGCGCATGGGGGCCGAGCGGCTCTGGCAGCTCCTTCACAGCGAGCCATACGTGGCCGCGTTGGGCGCGCTCACCGGCAATCAGGCGGTCCAGCAGGTGAAGGCCGGTCTGCAAGCTATCTATCTGAGCGGTTGGCAGGTTGCCGCAGACGCCAATCTCGCGGGCCAGATGTATCCCGATCAGAGCCTCTATCCCGCCAACAGCGTCCCACAGGTTGTACGCAGAATCAACCAGGCTTTGCAGCGTGCCGACCAGATTCATCATTCTGAAGGGAAAAACGGCACCTACTGGTTCGCTCCCATCGTTGCCGACGGCGAAGCAGGCTTCGGCGGTCCGCTCAACGTTTTCGAGATGATGAAGGCCATGATCGAAGCTGGCGCGGCTGGCGTCCACTTCGAAGACCAGCTCGCCTCCGAAAAGAAATGCGGACATATGGGCGGCAAAGTGCTGATCCCCACGCAGAGCGCCATCAAGCACCTCGTCTCGGCACGCCTGGCAGCCGATGTGATGGGCGTTCCCACGCTGCTTGTCGCCCGTACCGATGCCAACGGCGCGCAACTGATCACCTCCGATATCGATCCCGCCGATCAGCGTTTCCTCACCGGCGAGCGCACAGCCGAGGGCTTCTTCAGGACGCGCGGCGGACTCGACGCGGCTATCGCGCGCGGCCTCTCCTACGCCCCTTACTGCGATCTGATCTGGTGCGAGACAGCCGAGCCCAGCATCGAAGAGGCCCGCCGTTTCGCCGCCGCCATCCACGAGCAGTTCCCCGGCAAAATGCTGGCTTACAACTGCTCCCCCTCGTTCAACTGGCGCAAGAAGCTGGATGCCGAGACCATCACGACATTCCAGAAGACGCTCGGCAAGATGGGCTACGCCTTCCAGTTCATCACCCTGGCGGGCTTCCACGCGCTCAACTATAGCATGTTCAAGCTGGCATATGAGTATAAAGCCAACGGCATGGCAGCCTATTCGCAGTTGCAACAGGCCGAGTTCGGGCTGGAAGAGTTCGGCTATACCGCCACCAAACACCAGCGCGAGGTCGGCACAGGCTACTTCGACGAGGTGGCCCAGGTTGTTTCCGGTGGCACAGCCTCGACAAAGGCCCTGGTCGGCTCAACCGAAGAGGCGCAATTCCATTGATCGAATATCAATATCCGTAGGGGCAGGGCAACCGTAAGGGATTGCCCCTACGCCCCCGTTCACACATCGCGGGTTCCTCCCCCAACCCCGGTAGGGACCCGCTTGAGCGCGTCCGATTTATCGCCATACCGTTCAAAACACATACCAATGCCGGCATTTTATTCAGCCGTACACGCCAGATTCTCTCGAATTGAACGGTATTGCCGTTTTACCGCCTGCTCTCCATTATTATCGTAAATAAGACGACCGCCGTCCATTTATCATGGAATTCATGTGAATGAATGAAGCTCGTTGGTGGCGTTCTTTGTCGTGATTTCGTCATCAGGATGACATGGTGCAATGAATGTGGGGGACAGGACGGGGTTGTGGTGAGGGGGGCCGGTTCACCGCTTATCCCCGTCCCCCCAACCCTCTGGTAGGGACCCGATTGCAGCGCGTCCGATTGATCGCCCGTTTTTCCGCCTACCACGCGGAACATCCGTTTCGGGCCGCTCAAATGCCGTAGGGACCTGCTTGAGCGCGTCCGGTTCACCGCCCGTTCACCCCCATATTCGTTGCACCACGTCATCCCAATGACAAAATCACGGGAAAAAACGTAGCTAACGAGCGTATCAATTGAAAATATTTCATACAGGTACATTTATCACATTGGATAATTGTACAGGAAAAATAAGAACAGGCGATAAATCCAACCCGATGCAATCGGGTCCCCATCACGGTGGCAGCGTTTTCGAGGGGGGGGTAGACAGGCGGTGAACCGGACGCGATGCAATCGGGTCCCCACCAGGGGGTTCGGGGGCAATGATGATGGCGGGTTTTGCGGATCTTATATTGAATATGATAAATCTATGGCAGCTCGTACGTTTCATATAGAGGGATGCAGTTTTTCAGGTATGAAGGAACGTGAAGGTAAGGAGTGCCATCGATGACCAGGACCCGGGAGCCGCTTGAGATTTTCTATTCGTATGCTCCGCAGGATGATACGTTACGCCACAAGCTTGATAATCACCTGGCGCTTTTGCGTCAGCAGGGCTTGATTCGTACATGGCATGAGCGCGATATCAGCGCGGGCAGCCTGTGGGCCGCAGAGATTGACGCGCATTTGCAGGCGGCACGGCTGATTTTGCTGCTGATCAGCCCCGATTTTGTGGCCTCCGATTATTGCTATGGCACGGAGATGCAGGCCGCGCTGCAACGGCACGAGGCTGGCACGGCGCGCGTGATTCCGATCCTGCTGCGTCCCTGCGATCTGACACATGCCCCTTTCGCCAAACTTCAGGTATTACCACGCAACGCAAAAGCTGTTACAATGTGGACGAATCGGGACGCCGCCTTCGCCGAGATCGCACAGGAGATTCGCGGCGCGATCAATGCGCTCCACGGCGACGCGTCCGCGACGATAGCGCCAACGCCGACCAGCAGGAGACGCGGTCGGGATGGGGAGGCGACCGGAGGAGGAACGATGTCGATCACGCCCACAACGCTGAGCACGCCTACGCTGAAGAAGGCGATCACAACCTACTATAAAAAGCTGGAAGATTTCAAGGGCAAGGCCGAGCATGAGCTGGCTCTGCGCACGGCCTTTCATGATCTACTGGCGGAGACCGCGCGTCAGCAGAAGTGGACGCTGGTGCCGGAGCTGACCATCGATGGTGGCATCCGGCCCGATGGCGTGGTGGTTGATAGCTATACGCTGCGGCGCGGCTACTGGGAGGCGAAGGGACCCAAAAGCGACCTGGAGAAGGAGATCAAGGCCAAGATCGCCGCCGGCTACCCCCTGACCAATACCATCTTTGAGAATACCGTCCAGGCCGTGCTCTACCAGAGCAAGCGACGCATCCCCACCGAGTACGATCTGCGCAAGCCCAACGATGTGAGCGACCTGCTCAAACAGTTCTTCACCTATACCGAGCCGGATATCGAGAACTTCGAGGCGGCAGTGATCGAGTTCAAGGAGCGCATCCCAGAACTGGCCGCGGCGCTGCTGAAGATTATCGCACGCGAGCATAAAGAGAATCGCCGCTTCAGCGACGCCTTTGACGCCTTCGCTGACATCTGCCGCGGCGCGCTCGACCCGCAGATCAGCGCCGCGACCATCGACGAGATGCTGGTGCAGCACCTGCTGACCGAGCGCCTCTTCCGCACCGTCTTCGATAACCCCGATTTTGTGCGCCGCAACGTCATCGCCGCCGAGATCGAGAAGGTCATCGACGCGCTCGCCAGCCGCTCCTTCAACCGTCACGAGTTCCTCAAATCGCTCGACCGCTTCTACATCGCCATCGAGGGGGCCGCGAAAAGTACCGAGAACTGGTCCGAGCGCCAGCACTTCCTCAACACGGTCTACGAACGCTTCTTCCAGGGCTTCTCGATCAAGCAGGCGGATACCCACGGCATTGTCTACACGCCACAGGAGATCGTCGATTTCATGTGCGCCAGCGTGGAGGAGGTCCTGCGGCGCGAGTTCGGTACCTCCATCGCGGAGCCGGGCGTGCAGATCCTCGACCCCTGCACCGGCACCGGCAACTTCATCGTCAACCTGATCCGCAACCACATCCCGCGCCACAAGCTGAAGCACAAGTACGCCCACGACCTCTTCTGCAACGAAATCATGCTGCTCCCCTACTACATCGCCTCCCTCAACATCGAGCACGAATACTACGAAAAGATGGGCAGCTACGAACCCTTCGAGGGCATCTGCTTCGCCGACACCCTCTCCCTCGCCGAAGGCCAGCAGCTCTCCCTCTTCGTCGAGGAGAACACCGAACGCGTCAAACGCGAAAAAGAGGCGCAAATTATGGTGGTGATGGGGAACCCGCCGTATAATGTGGGACAGAAAAATGAGAACGACAATAATAAGAACCGCAAGTATAGTATCGTTGATCAACGTGTACGAGAAACCTATTCTAAAGACTCTAAAGCAACTAACAGAAATGCGCTTTCAGATGCTTATGTAAAGTTCTTTCGCTGGGCCACGGATCGCTTGCAAGCAAGGGATGGAGTTATTTGTTTTGTAAGCAATAATGGGTTTTTAAACGGTATTGCATTTGATGGTTTTCGTAAGCAATTGGCTGCGGAGTTCACCAGTATTTATCATCTTGATCTAGGGGGAAACGCACGCAAGCAAGGAGGAGGAAATGTCTTTGGTATTATGGTTGGTGTTGGTATTACTATTCTGGTAAGGAAACGGAAAGATATGCATCAGCCATACCAGCCTGCTAATATTTTTTATCATAAGGTAATTGACAATCAGAGTGGTATTGCTAAACTCAATCTACTGGCTGAAAAGGTTAATATGCAATCTCTTGACTGGCTAGAATTGCAGCCTGATACAAGGTATATATGGATTACAGAGGGATTAAAATCAGAGTTTAACTTTTTCTTGGCTGTGGGAAAGAAAGGGCAGCAAGCGAATGTACAGACTATTTTTAAGAACTATGGGCGAGGTGTAGCAACATGTCGCGATGATTGGGCTTACGATTTCAATCGCGTTACCTTATTGCAAAAAATGACTCGTTTTGTAGAAACATACAATGGAGAAGTTGATCGCTGGCGTCGTCGTGGGAATGATACTACTTCACTTGATGACTTTGTAATTTATGACGATACTAAAATCAAGTGGAGTCGTGATTTGAAGTTAGATCTTCATCGCGGCCACTACGCGGTATTTAGTGAAGCGAAAGCTCGAAAATCGCTTTATCGACCTTTTTGTAAGGAGTGGTTATTTTTTGATCGCATTTTGAATGAAGAAGTTTACCAATTTCCTCAATTTTTTCCAGATACAACAAGCGAATCTGAAAACAACATTATCTGTCTTACTGATTTAGGCTCAGAGAAACCATTTATGACGCTTGTAACCAACATAATTCCAGACCTACATCTAGTAGGTGCTGGTTGTGGAACTCAATGCTTCCCCTACTACACCTACGCCGAAGATGGCAGCAACCGGCGGGAGAACATCACCGATTGGGCGCTGGCGCAGTTTCAGGCGCGGTACGGGGCGGGGGTGACGAAGTGGGACATCTTCCATTATGTCTACGGCATGCTGCACCATCCGCAGTATCGCGAGCACTACGCCGAGAACCTCAAGCGCGACCTGCCACACCTTCCGCTGCTGCACCGCCAGGAGGCGTTCCAGCTCTGCGTACGCGTCGGGCGCGAACTGATGGAGCTGCACCTCAACTATGAGCAGGCGAAGGAGTATGAGCAGCTTGAGTGGTTCGAGAACAAGGATGTGCCCTTTAGCTGGCGCGTCGAGAAGATGCGGCTCTCGACCGACCGGCGCGTGGTGGTGGTCAATGAGAGCCTGCGATTGGGGCCGTTGCCGCCGGAGTGCTTCGAGTACCGGTTGGGCAATCGTTCGGCCCTCGAATGGGTCATCGATCAGTACCAGGTCAGCGAGGATAAACGCAGCGGCATCGTCAGCGATCCCAACCGGCTCGACGACGAAGAGTATATCGTGCGCCTCATCGGTCGCGTCGTCACCGTCAGCGTCGAGACCGTGCGCCTCGTCAACGAACTGGCCCAGGCCATCACAGTGACGGATTGGATGGACGAGCCGTCCCTGCCAGATTGATCGCCCGCCCATACCCGAACCTATCGTACCGCGATAGGGACCCGATTGATCCCGTCCCAATTTATCGCCTTGCCCGCCAATTGATCACCAATCATCCAAAGGGGTATGTCCCGGTACCAGGGGGCAAGGTTGCCGTGTCCGCCACAGGGCAAGCGCAAGGCATTGCCCCTACCCAGACGTTATAGCGTGGGGCCAGGTCATCGCAGGGGCGGGCAGGGCAGGGCAACCACAGATTGTCCCCATCCACATCGTACAGACCGCATCGCCCCAAAAAATCAATCCAAACGGGACCTGTCCTGTTCGGTGGGATGGGTAGATGGATGGGTAGGGGCAATTCCCACGATGAATCGGGGAGCTACCGCTTGCCCTGTGGCGGGTACGCGCATCTTGCCCTTCCCTGCGACGTCTGGGTAGGGGCAATGCCTTGCGCTTGCCCTGTTGCCGGGGTACGGGTGCTGAAGCGGACGCCGTGGACCGCGTCGCCACAGGGGCGGGACCGGCATCATCTGCGCATGTGCATCGTTGGATTGACCCCAACATCATATTATCCCCCCAACCAAAACCGAATCGGACCCGCCCTGTTCGATGGGATTGTCCCTACCAACATGGTGCAGACCGCGGCATGGGCAAGCGCAAGGCATTGCCCCTACCCAGACGTTGTAGCGTGGGGCAAGATGCCCGTACCCGCCACAGGGCAAGCGTGGGGCAAGGTTGCCGTGTCCGCCACAGGGCAAGCGCAAGGCATTGCCCCTACCCAGACGTTGTAGCGTGGGGCAAGATGCCCGTAACCGCCACAGGGCAAGCGCAAGGCATTGCCCCTACCCAGACGTTGTAGCGTGGGGCAAGATGCCCGTAACCGCCACAGGGCAAGCGCAAGGCATTGCCCCTACCCAGACATCGTGCATAAATCATGAGAAATGCGTATTGTATCGACATATCAATACGTTTATAATCATAGCACACCGAGAAATATGGGGAGGTTGAAGGGGATATGGGCAAAGCGCAGTATGATCCAGATCTTCACCACAGACGGTCGATCCGTTTGTCGAATTATCATTATGCCTCGAAGCGGGCCTATTTCGTCACGATTTGCACGCAGGGACGTGTCCCATGTTTTGAACAGCCAGCGTTGCGCAGCATTCTGGAGGAGACCTGGCACGCCTTACCCGAACGGTTTGCGGGGCTGATCCTTGATGAATACGTCATTATGCCCGATCAAGTTCATTTCATCGTTCGGCTGAGCGCCAGCACAAAGCACGTTACCCTGGGTCAGGTCATGGGGGCCTACAAATCGTTAACCGGCGTCAAATGGCTCAAACATCTTGAGATGACCGGCCTGAACGAACAGGGCAAATTCTGGCAAAGAAATTATATGGAACGTGTCATTGGCGATGAAGACGAATTAGTACGCATCCGCGCATACATCCGTAATAATCCATTGAGGGCCGCCTTGAAAAAAGATGGTCCTGAGAACCTGACGGATTGACAGGACGAATGGGTAGGGGCAACTCCCACGATGAATCGGGGAGCTACCGCTTGCCCTGTGGCGGATGGCACGATGATGGGTTGGCGGTTGCCCTGTGGCGGATGGCACGATGATGGGTTGGCGGTTGCCCTGTGGCGGTGCCCGCGATGTTGGAAACGGCTGGGGCGGTATGATCGCGGGTCTGAGGCTAATGCTCGCTGGTTTGCGGAGGCTGATGAGGTTTTTGCTGCGCTGGATGCCTGCTCCCTGACGGGCGATGTGCTTGAGCTTGCGCCGGGTACGGGGATCTGGACCGAACGGCTTGTACGCATGGCGACAACCGTTACCGCCGTCGATGCTTCGCCCGAGATGATCGAGATCAACCGGGCGAAGGTCTCTGCTGACCGCGTCAGCTATGTGCTTGCCGACCTCTTTGCCTGGCAACCTGAGCGCGTCTATGATGCCGTTTTCTTCGGTTTCTGGCTCTCCCACGTTCCTCTGGAGCGGCTCGACGGTTTTTTTAGCGCCGTTGCCACCATGCTGCGTCCAGGAGGCAAGGTCTTCTTTGTCGATAATTGCAGAGAACTCACCAGCACGGCTATCGATCATCAATTGCCTGAGCAGGACAGCCAGATCATGGTGCGCACATTAAATAATGGGCAGAATTTCCAGATCGTCAAAAATTTCCACGATCCCGCCGATCTCGCCGCCCGCTGCACCCACGCCGGCCTGGACATCACCGTAAAGCAGACGGCCACCTATTTCCTCTACGGGTATGGGATGCGGCAATAACACCTCTCGCCTGTTAGCAGATCCCGTTCGGATTTTATTGTTGGGTATGATGTAATGTTGGAGGGACGCTGTAGGGGCAAGGGGATGGGTGTGGATGGGTGGGGGCCTTGCGCTTGCCCTGCTGCTGGGGTTGGGATCGGCTTATGTGCAGGTGGCCTGCTCACACTAACGAGAGCAGGCCACCGGTTGCACTAAGATTTTAGAAACGCTAGCAGGTCGGCGTTAAACTGGTCCTTATGGGTGCTGAAGAGACCATGCGACGCGCCTGGATAGACCTTCAAGGTGGCATTTTTGAGTATTTTGGCGGAACGCAGGGCAGAATCGGCAATTGGCACAATCTGGTCATCATCGCCGTGAATGATCAAGGTCGGAAGGTCGTTGCGTTTAAGGTCCTCGGTAAGGTCGGTCTCGGAGAAAGCCTTGACGCAGTCATAGGCGCCCTTGATGCCGACGCCCATTGCCCACAGCCAGAACTCGTCCAGAATTCCCTGCGACACCTTGCTGCCTGGCCTGTTGGCTCCGTAGAAGGCGAGGCTGAGGTCCTTGTAGTATTGTGACCGGTCGGCTAAGAGATTCCTGCGTATCTCGTCGAATGCTTCGATGGGCAGGCCGTCAGGGTTGCTCGCCGTTTTGAGCATCAAGGGAGGGATAGCGCCCACCAGGACGACTTTGGAGACGCGCCCGGTGCCGTGGCGACCGATGTAGCGCGTCACCTCACCGCCGCCGGTAGAATGCCCGACCAGGATCACATCTCTCAGGCCAAGGGCGTTGATCAGGGCCGCGAGGTCGTCGGCGTAGGTATCCATGTTGTTGCCTTCCCAGGGCTGGCTGGAGCGTCCACCACCCCGGCGATCATGGGCAATGCCCCGAAATCCATTGGCGGCGACCAGGTTCATCTGATCGTCCCAGGCGTCGGCATTGAGAGGCCAGCCATGACTGAAGACGACGGGCTGTCCCTTCCCCCAATCCTTGTAAAAGATCTGCGTCCCATCCTGGGTTGTGATGGTGTTCTTCGTTCGCGCTGCGGTAGTTTGACTCATGGGTGAAATCATCCTTTCATGTCGTTGCATAAAATCGCAGGTGATTACATGAACGGTACAACAGGGACGCTTTTTCACAGGTGCAACACGCCAGGACGAATCACAAAGTTACAGCAATTGATGGGGTTGCTTGCACAAATAAGGAAAAGGCAAGATTCCCGTAGCCGCAGCAGGGCAACCGCCAGGGATTGCCCCTACCCATACATCTACCATCTCATCGAACATGGCAGATCCCGTTCGGATTTTATTGGTGGGAATGATGTAATGTTGGAGGGACGCTGTAGGGGCAAGGGGATGGGCGGGAATGGGGCGGGGGCCTCGCGGTTGCCCTGCTGCATAGGAAATGTTTGTGCGGGGGAGGGCAGGGGCAAGCCCTCCCCCTACCGTTGCCCGACGCTGCGGTCGATCTTGCCCTGGTTGTTGAGCAGGATGGCGCGGGCGCGCGATTTTTTGGTGATGTTTTCAGGATCGGCGAAACGAAGGGCGACGACGGTAAGCCCCCCATCGGGTGGCCCGGGGCTGGCAGCTTTGGCCGCAGGGACGGTCTGGCCGATAGCGCCGCGCACCCGTCCGCGTCTGAGTAGTCCGAGAATGGCTCCCAGGATCAGGCCAACCGCCGCTCCGATGATGATCGTGACCGGCTCGGGCAATGTCGGGAGCGCGAAGCTGGCCGCGAACGTGAGCCCGCCCAGGATCAGGCCGGTAATGATGGCGAAGGTGACGACCAGCAGAGGATTCGGTTTCGAACGCTGCGTTTGCAGAAAGAACTCGCTGCGCGTCCGGCTCGGCCCATGTTCGCGGAACTGTCCGCTACCCACCAGACCGCGCGGCAGTTGATAGACCTCTTCATCACCGAAGCCTTCTTTGCGCAGTCTGGAAGCCGCCGTCTCCGCCAGGTTTTCATCAGGAAAAACCGCCAGCAGGTCGTATTCGGCTGGCTGTTGTTGTTGTCGTTGCATAAGGATAGCTCCTGCTATTAGCTGAGTAATATCGAATCTCCCTTATTATACACCGTGCGCATGCATCATACGACTGAAGCTAGCGGCGTTGCAGCGATTCCAGGACAGCCGCGATCTCGTGGCGCACGCGGTCGTTGTGCGCGATCTCGGCATGCACTTTTTCCCAGCCATGCATGATCGTCGTGTGGTCGCGGCCCCCCAGCTCAGCGCCGATCTGGATCAGTGACGCGTTTGTCTCCTCGCGCATCAGATACATCGCCACCTGACGGGGCCAGACGATGTCGCGATCTCGCTGCTTGCCGCGTAGCAGATCGGAGGCCACATTATAATAGCGGCTGACCCCTTCCAGCACCTCGGCCACGGTCAAGGTCGAGCTCGGCCTCTTTTCACTATAGAGGTGCGCCAGCGCCTCCGCTGCCAGAGCCACCGTCAGCGGCGCATCGTGGAGCGTGGCATAGGCGATCACGCGGTTGAGCGCCCCTTCCAGCTCGCGCACGCTGCTGCACTCCGGGCGCGCTACGTAGTCGATCACGGCAGAGGGAATGGTGAAGTGGAGCGACTCGGCCTTAGAGCGCAGGATCGCCAGTCGATGCTCGTACACCGGCGGCTGCACATCCGCCAGCAGCCCCCATTCGAAACGTGAGCGCAGGCGATCTTGCAGGCTGTGGATCGCCTTTGGCGGGCGGTCGCTGGTAACAACAATCTGCTTATTGGCATTATGCAGGGTATTGAAGGTATGAAAAAACTCTTCTTCCGTCGATTCTTTGCCGGCGATAAACTGGATATCATCAACGAGCAGGATATCGATCTGGCGATACTTGGCGCGGAACTCCTCCGTCTTCTGGAAACGGATCGCGTTGATAATCTCGTTGGTAAATTTTTCGGAGGTCACGTAAAGCACGTTCAGGCCCGTTGTCTCGCCAACGTGCCCGATGGCGTGGAGCAGATGCGTCTTGCCCAGACCGACGCCACCATAGAAGAAAAGCGGATTGTAGATCCGCCCGGGATTTTCCGCCACGGCCAATGCAGCAGCGTGAGCCAGTTGATTTGATTTGCCCACAATGAAGGTGTTGAAGGTGTAACGCGAGTTGAGCAAAGTTTCGGGCAGCAGCGGCGGACTTGCGGGCAGTGGCTGTTGATAATACTGCTCGTCCGGTTGCTCCTCGGCTGGCGGCTGCGGGTTATCGCCGGGGAAAGGTTGCTCCGGGCTGCGACGCACATTTGGCACAGGGAACAGCGTTCCCGTAGAGTTCATCGCGGCGGAGGCGGCATCGGCCAGATGGCGAACGCGCTGCGATGCGGAGGAACGCGCCCGCGCGATGCGATAGGGCCGTTTACGGGTCGGGAGAATGTTGCTCTCCGGCACATCGCTGCCCAGCAGAACATTGCCTTCTGGCACATCGCCGCTCTGTTCAGGGGTCTCTTTCTCGATGACAAATTGCACCTCGATGGGGCCGCCGGCAACATCTGCCAAAATAGAACGGACGGTATCGATAAAGCGGCTTTCCAGGTGGGCCTTAGCAAATATCGTGGGGACGCACACGGTCAGCACCCCATCCTGAAATGCGGTTGCCGTGGTACCCTGGAACCAGGTGATATAAACAGCACGGTTGACCTTTGCTTTCAACCGTTCCAGCGCTGTTTGCCAGATTTGTTTTGCATTCACGCGTCATCACCCTTCTGGGGATACTTTACTCGTATTATCAGCTTATCAGCATAGTATTGTTTCAAGAAAGTAAAAACAGCCCCCGAGTTTGCTTTAGACTGAGCGGATCGTAATGGTACCATTAAAGTTAAACGCTGTAAAGCCCTCAATTTGTACCAGATTGAGAGCTAGTTCATAGGTTTTTTTTCCTTTTTAGACTATAATGAGCGCAAAGATTATTACAAAGCGGGCATGATATTTAAACGTCTTAATCGTTTATAAAGTTGATAGCCCTGTCGGGTATATCCCATGCTAAGGAGCTTTTTTATGCTTATGGATCAGATCTTATCTTCCCTGGTAAGACGGCAGGACACGCGAAGGATAAAATCTGGCGCAATCTCTCTTTTGTCGGCAAAACCTATCTGGTCGCGCTCGCCGGGTGTTATTTTGATGATGGGTATACTACTTCTAGTTACTACAGCCTGTTCTGGTTTGAATGTCGTTAATGGCGGGACCGCCACGCCGGGGCCGGTAAGCACTTCTCGCGTCCACTGGTGCGGCAAGCCACTGGCAATTTTTCGGGACGAGGCCGCGCCCACGACTCCTACACCGGGCGCCACCACAACGCCCGCCACCTCGTTAGACCCCGCCAATGGGGTGCCTAAGACGATTACTGATTGGAATGTAGTGAAAGCAAATCTTGGATTTACCGTCTTTTTGCCGGCAACGCTGCCCGCCGGCACCTGCCTGACGAGCGCCGCCAGCACGTTGCGCGATCCTATCATCGGCAGCAATTTTACCATTGGCTACCTGCTCCCCAATCACGATGCCATCAGCCTATCAGAGGCCCCGCTCCGCTCACAGAAAAACGCGGCCTTCCAGTGCAGCGTCTCCGTCAATGCTCCTGGCGTCAGCGGCGGCGCAACGCCAACCACCACTGTCGGGCAAGCCCCCGTACAGCTCTGTACAGGCGCTCGGGATACGACGGACATCGTCTTTTCGGCGCGGGGGAGCACCAGCAATTTACAAAAGTTCTTTCTCGCCATGCAGCCCAATATCAATTGGCTGCCAGCATCGTAGGGACCCGATTTATCGCGTCCGATTTATCGCCCGTCCAGCGCATTGGAGCGCGACAAGTCTCAAGGTATATAGCCGGAATCGCACTGATTGAGAGGGAAGGGAGCCATGAACACCGTTTGTCCTCGTTGTAACACACTTTTAGAGGCTGGCACGCGTTTTTGCACGAACTGCGGGTCCGTAGTGGATGCACAGGCCCAGTCCTCGCCACCTTCATGGGCATCCGCTAATCCCGGCGGGGCCGCCTATCAACAACAATCCTGGGGAGGTGCAGGCGCGTCCCCGCTGGAGTCGCTGGGTTTTGCCTCGCAGAATGCCTCCATTGGACAGGGCCTGAACAACGATGCCGTGCTGAAAAAGGCCCTTCTGGCAGTCGTCGGGCTGATTATAGGAACGCTGGCCCTGCTCCTCTTTCTCGGCGTGCTGGCTGCGCTGGTGCCACAGTTACGTTGCGTTTTTTTAATCGCTATCGCTTTTGTACTCCTGATCCCCTGGATCATCTATGTGAACATTCGTCGCTATATTCGTCGTACTATAGGTACAATTGGTCGTATCGGGTGGTTTTTTTAAACGGACCTATCGACGCTCAACATTCGCTTCTGGTATAATGACAAAAGTTTTGTAATCGCATGTAAGAAGCATGCGTACAAGCGGGAGGACGATATATGGATAATAAGTGTCCCTATTGTGGGGCGGATACAAGGCAGGGAGACAACTTCTGTTTGAATTGCGGCAACCGCCTGCCCTCGGTACTGCCCCCCCAGCAGGCGCAGCCGGGAATGGGTGATGCCACCCTTGCCGTGGAAGAGGATTGGGCGGCGGGCGCGGTCCCGGGCGCAGCTCCTGCTCATGCCTGGTCTGATGCGGCTGCCCCCACGGTTGCCGATTCAAAGGGCGAAGCCACTTCCTATCAGACAGAGGCCGCCGTCTCTACCATGCAGGCAACGATTGACAAAATTGAGCGACCCGCGCACATCGTCCTGAGGTCGGAAAACGGCGAAGTGTTGCAGGAGTATCCGCTGGATAAACTCGAAATGTCTATAGGGCGCGCCCCTAATAGCGATATATTATTATCGAAAGATAAGCTCACGTCGCGCCGTCACGCGACGATCCATTATGAAAACGGTCAGTATGTGTTACGCGATGAGCGCAGCGCCAACGGGACGTTTGTCAATGGGCAGCAGCTCGATGAAATGAAGCCGTACGTGTTGCAGGATGGAGACCAGATTGGCATTGGCGAGCATGAGCTGATCTTCAGCACCTCTGGCGCTTCCTCGCCTGCCGTAGAGGATCTGCCCACGATTTCCGTACCCCCGGAACTGACCTACCGCACGAACAGCGATGAGAATATGACGGCAGCAGCGTCAGCAGATGATTTTGGCACGAAAGAAAGCATGGAAGTGGAACCACAAGAACAGCCTGCAATCGAGGCCGAGCAGGTAAGTAACACCCCCGAGCCGGTTGCACCTGTTATACCGGTGACGCCTGCCGAGGAGGTCGTACCATCAACGCCCGAGCCGGTCGAGAATGTTAGCAAGACGCCTCTGCCTGGCAATATCGATCAGAATGTGAACTTATCGCATTTCACCGGCGTATCTGCTCCGTCGCTGCCTGACATGACCGCCCTGATGGCCGCTCTAGCCGCCCTGGAAGGACAGGTAACGTCGTTGCAGGAGCAGCTCAATGCCACCCAGGATAATTTGCGCAACTACGAATCCGGCATCGCCAGCACGACCGGCCAGTTGCGCACGGGCCTGCGTCGCGTCTCTGAGCGGATGGATAACACCATCGCCGATGTCGCCCGCAGCCGGGAGGCGCTGGCCTGGGCAGAACTGCTGCAATTGATGGAGGATGTAATGAGCAACCCGCGCGACATCGAATATGTCACCAAGCTTGCTCGCAAAGCGCGCGAACTCAATAAGGTCTTCCAACTGCATCAGAATGTGCTCAACACGATGGCCGAATGCAACAGCCTGTTGCGCAGCATGATTGGCGAATAAAGGTAGGGGCAGGGCTTGCTCCTGCCCTGAACCAGGACCATTACCTGGCTGGGCAGACGTGGGCCGGGTCGATGATGCGAAACCTGGGTAGACGTCGGCCTGGGCAGGGGCAAGCCCTGCCCCTACAGATTGTTTTCCCACTGGATAATGGCATGCAAAAACAAATCGATACCGGTACCGAATACAATCCTCTGGATCTTTCCTCACAGCATAATCCCACCCGCGTTGACGCTGTGGTGATAGGGGCGGGCCTGGGAGGGTTGCTGAGCGCAGCGCAGTTGTTGCAGCGCGGGCAGCGCGTTGTAGTGCTGGAACGGCTGCCACATTGCGGGGGACGCTTTACCGCGAAAACGTTTCAGGGCGTGCAGGTCAGTACTGGCGCGGTCCACATGGTTCCCTTCGGCAGTAGCGGCGTGCTGGCGCACATGTTACGTCGTCTGCACATCCCGCACCGTTTTTTTGATGCGGACGTCTTTGGTTCATTTCATGTCGGTGGCAAGCAATATCGCTCGCGCGGCCTCTTAGGCGTCTACAAATTTCTAGGGCCGCGCCAGTTCTTCTGGTTTGCCCGCATTGGCTATTTAATGTTTCTGCGCCCCCTGCCCCGACACGAGCGCGACCTTCCCTTTGATCTCTGGCTTGAGCGTCATATTAATGTGGAACGCAACCCTCGCCTGGTCGCTTTCTTTGAGCGCATAGCCCGCTTCGCCCTCAGCCTCGAACTGAGCCAGGTCAGCGCCGCCGAGGTGGTGCGCACCACGAAAAATATGTTGCGTTACGGCGCGCCCGCCATCGTCCAGGGCGGCTGCGGCGAGCTGACGCGCCATCTGGAGCAGCATATTTTTGCACAGCAGGGCGAGATCCGCCTCTCCTGCGAGGTCCTTGAACTGCTGCACCAGGATGGGCGCATCAATGGAGTGCGCGTACGCAACCGGCAGGATCAGCAGGAAGCGATCATCTATGCCCCACTGGTGGTGAGCGATATCGGGCCGCGCGCCACCGATGCGCTGCTGCACAACCGCCGTGTCACGCAGGCCGAAGTGCTCAAGCAGCAGAGTCAGGAAGAAGAAGCTTTCCACGAGGCGGTAGGGTTGAAAGTGCATGTATTGAGCGATATCTCTTTAATACCGCATAAAGGCATTATGTATTGCCTGGACACGCAGCGCATCGCCGGTATCGTGCAGCCAACCAATAGCGATCCGCGCCTCGCACCCGAGGGCAAACATCTATTGATTAGCCACCAGGTTATTCAAAGCAACAATATCGAGGAGGAGCGGGAACTGGCTCTGGCCGATTTACGTATGCTCTTTGGCGAGGCATTTGACACGCACTGTCGCGTGCTTACGATGGGCACATATCGCGGCGAATGGCCCGTAAATCGTATCGCGCAGGGAGAGGATACCAGCCCGCAAACGGCTATCCAGGGGCTCTACCTGGTTGGTGACGCCGTCAAGCCATCGGGCTACCTCATGGTCGAAGGCGTCGCCCAGAGCGTGAATCGTTTTATAGATCTGCTCGATGAGCTTGACCGGGAGCAAGCTGCATCGCATACAAGCCATACGCGCAACGAAATGCGCCCGCCGTCGCGTTTGAACGCGCTGCGCTGGCTATGGCATGCGCCCGGCAACGCTGGCAAATATTGAGAGGGGAAAGCTATGCTCTTCGTAGCGGTGAATATTCAGAAGGGGTTATTATGACTGTGCATACCACCGGTGCGCCCTACTATCTGGTGACGGGGGGAACGCCATTACACGGCGAGGTAACGATCAGCGGAGCCAAGAACGCCGTCTCCAAGATGATCATGGCTTCCCTGTTAACGACCGAACCCTGTGTATTGCGCAATGTGCCGCTGCTTGGCGATCTTGATCTAACGGTAAAACTGTGCCAGGGATTGGGGTCTGAAGTATCTCAAAACCTTCCGCGCTCCAACGCTGCTTCACAGCTAGCTATCGCTCAGGAGCGCGGAGTCGAAGTGCAACTGGACGATCATGTGCTCTCCATTCGCTCTCCGCATATTACCAGCACCACCGTCCTGAGCGAAGTCGGCGGGCTGAACCGGATCAGCGTGATGGCGATAGGGCCGTTGCTGCACCGCTGCGGCGAGGCGACGATCCCCAAGCCTGGCGGCGACCGCATCGGGCCGCGCCCGATCAACTTCCATATCAACGGGCTGCGGCTGATGGGGGCGAAGATTATTGAGGAGAATGATCACTATTATTGCTCCACTCTGAAAAGACTCCAGGGCACAACCATCAAGCTCCCCTTTCCCAGCGTGATGGCGACCGAGAACTTTCTGATAACGGCCTCTCTGGCGCGCGGGGTGACGGTGATTGAGAATGCCGCGCTGGAACCGGAGATTATCGACCTCATCAAGCTATTGCAGAAGATGGGAGCGATCATCGAGATCAAGGTGGACCGGCGCATCGTCGTGGAGGGCGTGGATACCTTGCGCGGAGCCAGCCACACCTTGCTCAGCGACCGTAACGAGGCGGTCTCGCTGGCTGTCGCGGCCTATCTGACGAAGGGCAATGTCTATCTGCGCCGCGCTCAACAGGATACCCTGCTCACCTTTCTGAATACGCTCTCCAAAATGGGCCTCCGTTTTGAGGTCGATGATGAGGGTATTCGCTTTATCAGCGTAGACAGGCCGCCTCCTGCCATCGCGCTGGAGACCGATGTCCATCCAGGCTTTATGACCGACTGGCAACAGCCCTTTACCATTTTATTGACGCAGGCTGATGGCATGGCGGTGGTGCATGAGACAATCTATGAAGATCGTTTTGGCTATACCAGCGCCCTTCAGGGGATGGGGGCGCATATTGGCCTCTATCCCAAATGTCTGGGAGAGGTGCCATGTCGTTTCCGCGAAAAGCAGTACATGCATAGCTGCATCGTACGCGGCCCCACACCGTTAAAAGGGACCCAACTTTACATCCCCGACATTCGCGCTGGCTGCTCCTATATCCTCGCCGCTCTCTGCGCCGAAGGGACCTCTAAAATCTATGGCATCGAGCATATCGAACGCGGCTATGAGCATCTGGATATGAAATTGCGCAGCCTGGGCGCGAAAATTGAGCGAAGGAACGGAGAAGATTCATGACGATGAATGCAGAACGCTGTTTGATGGCGATCCACGCCCACCCCGATGATGAATGCTTCCACGGCGGCACCTGGCTGCGCTACCGCCGCGAGGGCGTGAAGACGGTGCTGGTAACATGCACGATGGGCGAGGAGGGAGAGATACACGATCCCGATCTGGACCCGGTTGAGGCTCAGCCGCGCCTGGCGGAGATTCGCGAGCGCGAACTGCGCTGCTCCGCCCAGCAGCTTGAGATTAGCGAGCTGGTCCTGCTGCGCTACCGCGATTCCGGCATGGCCGGCACCCCATCCAATCAGCGCCCGGACGCTTTCACCAACACCGATTTCGAGAAGGCGTTAGCGCGTGTCGTCGCGCTGGTGCGCCAGCATCGTCCGCAGGTGCTGGTTAGCTATGACGAAAACGGCGGCTACGGCCATCCCGACCATATCATGGCGCACCGCCTCGCCGTCGCGGCCTTCGACGCTGCCGGTGATGCGCACCGTTTCCCAGAAGCTGGCGAGCCCTGGCAGCCCGCGAAGCTCTACTATACCGCCATCGCACGCTCCTTCTTCCAGCGAGTGCGGGCCTATCTCAAAGAGCAGGGCCAGCCCGATCCCTTCGAGCAGCGAGAACGGGAGGCGCGTGAGAAAGCGTTAGCCGAAGGGAAGTCGCCCGATGACATTCCGCGCATGGGCTTCGGGCGAGACGATTCCGAGATCACAACCTGGATCGCCGCCCCCGGAACGCTAGAGCAGAAAATGGCCTCGTTCCGCTGCCATCGCACGCAAATGCCGCCCGACCGCTTCTGGTTCGCCGCCTCGGGTAAGGGAGCCGAAGAGCTCTTCTCAACCGAACCCTACGTCCTGGCCCAATCCCGCGTCGATTCGCCCCTGCCGGAGAACGATTTGTTCGCGGGGATATAACGATTATTGCAGCGAAGCGGGCAAGCAGGCGGCGCAAGGCATCTTTAAGGGGTGCCTTGCGCCGCTTATCATTAACTCTGCCAGCTCGACTTGGCTTCGCGTAGCTGTTCGGGAGTTAAGATTCTGAAGAGGATCAGGAGGTTCTCCAGATCGTACTCCAGCCCCATCGCGTGCAGCTCCTGGCGGATACGACCGAGAGAGCTGATCTGCGTGGTGGTAATCAGGCCAAAGCTCACCAGGCTCGCGGCCAATAGCTGATCAGGCGTAAGCAATTTAAACATAAGCAATATTTCACCCAACTGGTAATTCAAATCCACTCCACACAACATTCTTTGAATATTTTCTGCCACTTCTAACCGGCTCTGCGGCACCAGATGACCCGCGATCAACACACTGCCGAGTGAGCGAGTGGCGCGCCCGTTCAGCACTTGCGGCTGAAGCGCCTGTGGCGGTTGAGCTGATGGCGGCGGCATCGGCGGCAGGCTTTGCATAATATCCATGAGCAAGGAATTGTTCTGCGCCTCTTCCGTCTCTGCAGAACCGTTTTGGGGAGGCCGATCCTGCGTCTGCTCCGACTTTTGCTCTACCAGGACGTGCTTACTGATCTTCTTCCGCTCATCAATTTTCTGGTGCGACAATATGTCCGTGACCTTCTCCTTCTCCTCAGCATGGGGCGGGAGCGGGGTCAGCGCCTGCCGTTTTACTGTTGGAGCCGGCATACTTTGATAAGGGGAGGTAGCGGACGTTGGCTTTGAGGTCGCGATTGATGATAATGGCGGCAATGGCGCAGATTGTTGCCCATAATTGGAGCGAGAAAGCACGTCAGGCCGCCTCAGGCTGTCCGTATTTGTCTGCCCACCTGCTCGCTCGCCAGGTAGATCCTGGATAGGCGACGCGCGCAAAGGTATTGAGCTAAAGTTTTCGCCATATTGCGCCGGGCGGGAAGTCGGAGCCGAAGGGGCATAATTTGTCCTATCAGGATTGTAGGGGGAATGCCCATTCCCCCGATAGGATGCCTGGGAACCGGCCTGCTGCCCAAACTGGGTATTTTCAGGGAGGGGGTAGGGCGCGCCATGATTGGTGTATTCCCTGGTAGACGGTTTGTGCTCCTGGACCATGCGCGAAAGCTGGGCCAGGCTGGACTCCGTTTGCCCGTTTGCAAGACGCTGTAAAGCGGGTGTCTCAACAACACCGGGATTGATGGGCATGGCCGGTTGAGCTAAATTGGGGGTATCTATTCTATTATTATCTGTACTATTATCTGGCATTGTTGAACTCGATTTTCCTTGTGAGCTCCAGGTGCGTTGATTGGGATAAAGAACAGCCCGAATCTTCTCCACATAGGACGGCTTTCCCGTTCCTGCCGCTCCCTTGCCCGTCCCAGAAGGAGGCATGGCTGCGGGTGCGGCTGCGCCTGGCTTTGTAGAGACTGTGGGAGGGGGAGGCATAGGCTGGCTGCCCATATTCTGAGTAAAAGAGGCACGAAGCGGCCTCTGATTTCCTGAGAGGGGGGGGCTGTCAGGCGGTAAATCAGGCTGGTATGTCATCCCGTTCCTGGGCGGTAATGGGCTGGTGGTCATAGATGACGTCCAGGGAGCGGCGTTTTGGGTCATAGGGGGGGATGAGGGTAGCATCGCCGGTATTGGTACAGTTGTTTTGGGAAGCGGTTGAGAGGCGGGAGCGGGAGCGTTGGCAGTCGGGACGCGCGTACGCACCAGTTCGATCAGACGCATCACTCCCTGCACCCCATCAACTTCCATATCTGCCATTACCTCTGATGAGCGTTCTTCGGGATCAAAAGGTCCATAGCCCGCGAGGTTAAAGCAGCGGAAAGATATTACCTGAATTCCGCGTCCCCGCCGCTGCGTCTCTAAAGCCACCCAAAACTCGTGCCGTGACGTTGCTGCTTGAGCAAGATTGATAAGAACGAGCTGTATTGAATTGCGTGCAATAACATCGAAGACTTCTACTGCGGTCCGTGCCGCGTGACACTCGTAGCCTGCAAGCTGAAATTCGCTTGTCAGGAGTGCGGCCATCTGTTGGTCACGCTCAAAGAAAAGTATCTGTGGTCCGCCCATGCTAATATTCATGCCAACTTCACCCCGGTTCGTTGCACGTATTCTACTTCAATCCCGCATTCCCGAACTTCGTAGGGACCCGATTGATCGCGTCCGACGCGCGATTGATCGGGTCCAAAGGCATTGGAATACGGAAGGTATTCAGCTAGATTGAGCCTGCAAGGAAAGCCGTGATTCCTCATTAATCCGCTCCTGCTACCCATCTATCTGCGCGTCGTTTATGCTGTTCGAAAGCTTATCAATACTGCGCTAGTATAGCATATATTCCTGCAAATTTCATAATTCTGGCCGCCGGATACCCCTATGGGCTAAGGCGGCCCAACCAGACTCTCCCTCCATGAGACGAGCATATATGTTATACATACGCGTATAGCTAAGGCAGTATACCAAACACGCCACTTACAAGCTGACTTACCATTTTGTCTGGTATTCCAAGCACCGGAAATAAATACCACCTAATTATCATCTGGATTGCCTGTATATCGCTCACGCAGAAACTCTTCGTAATCGACCTTCTCAATACGGTAATCGCGCCCAATTTTATAAGCTTTCAGCCGCTTCATCCGAATCCAACGGAGCACGGTATCTTCATGAACACGAAGCCGGTTTGCTATCTCTTCTACGGTCAAAAATTCCGGCTCATTTGACATCTGTCTGGACCCTCACATTCTTAACATTGCTGCTGTTTGTAGCAGTATAAACCCACTCGCAGAACAGCGTCAACTATTTAGCTAGAGTATGTTTATTTATGCCTAATTACCAAGTAATATAAACAAACAAAAAGAAAACTGGTTATATGCTTGACAATGCCGGCAAATATGCCTTATACTCAAGTGAGAGATGTTGAAACAGAATTGGCTCTCCGCTGCAAACAGAGAGCCAAACAGAGAGACTAGCCTGTAAAGACCGATCTAGCCTCTCCACGTCGCATGATAGCGACGGGAGGGCCATTCGTCAAGCAAGAAAGCAGGATGTGCTATGATGCAACAGACCAAACGACCGGCCCCGCCTGATGATGATGCCGCTGCCCCGCTCGACAACCACCTCGACGAGGGCGAAGACGGCTATTTGCCTGAGTTTCCGACCCAACCGTTCCGGTTCATCCCGCCTAAAGGCCGCTCACCCGTTCCCCCACGCGCCAATCGCCCGCGCGTCTCCCAGGCGCTGCCCAACCAGCCGCAGCACCCGTCCCACTCCTGCCAGCAGGTGCGCCGCACGGAAGACCACAACACCACAACGCCTGCACCACAGTCGCCGTTTCTGCTCCAGCAGCACCCGTGGGGCAGCTTCCTGGTCGGGATGGCGCTCTGCCTCGTGCTGTTCCTCGTTGGTCAGCAGGTGGTGGTCCCCTTTGTCACCGCGACCGCTGATCAATGGCACTATGGCGATGGGCGCCTGTCGCAACTGGATGCCGATGTGGGTCACGGCGGCACGAGCCACTTGATCGCCAGCTACTATCATGGGCATATCGTAGTCATCGAGATCTTAGTCAGCCACCCGCAAGATAATCGGGTGTACGTGCTGAGTGGGTTCCGTGACCTGCCGACCCCGCCGGTGCTAACGTTGAGCGTGCAGGATC